>OJGO01000157.1_pt1 | contig 33430 bp, 33 predicted proteins | sample 1594871 | NCBI WGS metagenome assembly OJGO01 (sample SAMN05416798, study PRJEB24817) | seawater metagenome | isolation source: Sea water | place: Canada:Atlantic | collected 2013-07 | reverse complement strand
GCGGACCTGTGATTATTGGTTTGATAGCTCACCATACGACATTGAAAAGCGCTCTTTTTCTCCTAGTAGTCCTTCCTATATATACCTTGATAACGTCTTCTTTATTGAAAATTAGGCTAGGTAAAAATGTAGAAGGTGGCTTATCCCCTCAACGGGGGTAGGGAGCGTTATGTAGAGTAAGGTATATTAGCTAATATTATCAATACATTAGGAACTCTTGCCAAAAAGATAAAAACCTCAGGCTGCTGTTAATGTTGGGCTCTTTTGTTTGGTTTATACATAATATTATTGCTTTAACACCTTTAGGGTTTTATTAGAGGTTTTATTTTTAATCAGTGGTTTCATCAGCCTATACCGATTTTATTTGAGCCTAAAACTTAAACTATCAACGATCGCTATAGATTAGAGTTAACCTTGTAAAATAGCATGTGAATTGTAGCTTGGAACCTTCATCAACTAAAAAAGCTGAGTCTAAATAATCATTTACCTCGCTTAAGATGTTTGGCCTCGTTTTGTACACGACTGATCATTTTTCCAAACGCCTTATCTTTGGCTTTCTTCTGAGCAAGCGTGGCGCTATTAAATGCTTGTTCTTTTATTAATTTTTGATAACTATCAAATCGTCGTTGTGATAGTTCGTCATTTTCTATAGCATTTCGTACAGCACAACCTGGCTCTGAAGTATGTTGGCAATTTTTAAAGCGACATTGAGTAGCTAACTCAATAACCTCGCTAAAGGTTTCATTTACACCTTGCTCACAATCAGCAAGTTGTAATTCTCGCATCCCCGGTGTGTCCATCAGTACACCGCCTTGAGGTAATACTTTTAATGCTCTAAAGGTTGTCGTGTGCTTACCTTTACTGTCATTTTCTCTTATCTCACCCGTGTCTAAAGCTTGATAACCTAATAAGCCGTTTACTAATGTCGACTTTCCTACACCTGAGGAACCTAGAAATGCAATAGTTTTACCCTGCTGGCAATAGCTCTCAAGGGGGTTAAGCTCACTTTGTTGTAATGCGTTTAATGCATGAACCATCATGAATTTGTCCAAGGCCTGAACTTGTATTCGTTTGTCTTCGACATCACTACACTGGTCGGCTTTTGTTAACACGATAATTGGCTCAACCTGTGCCTCATTTGCAATGGCTAAATAACGTTCTATTCTGTTGAGATTAAAGTCTTTGTTTAGCGAGCAAACGATCATGAGAATATCAATGTTCGCAGCTATAAGCTGGGTGTTAACTTGGCTTCCTGGTGCTTTTCGTTCAAAAAGCGATTGGCGTTCTAATGGTCTGATCAACCTATTCGATTTATCAAATAACACCCAATCTCCAACGCAAACGCGTTCACAATTAGGTGGCATAATAAGGCTTAATTGGCCCTGTTCTGAAAGTACAATTAAGTTATTGCGGTGTTGTTCGATAATTCTACCGATTTGTAATTCAGTAAATTCTTCTAAACTTAATTGCTGCTGAAAAAAAGGTTGCCAGCCTAGCTGCGTGATTGTTGGAATTTTTTTGTTCATGATCTAATGTTGCCTTGGGAACACAAGTTGTTTTATAGCTAATTTATTAAGATTAAGTTGTGAATTTCAGTCGTAAAACTTGCTGACCAGTAGGTTCATGCAATGTTTCTTTTAAGAAGTCAAAACCATACTTTGCGTAAAACTTACGGCCAGTTAAATTTACTTTAAACACCTCAACTTCAAGGGTAGGGTGTAACGACTGTGCTTTATCCATGAGTGCTCTTCCTGCTCCTTCACCATGATAGTCTGGTTGTAGGAACAGTGCGCCAACTTCATTACCCATTAACGCGATAAAGCCCTTAACCTCTGCGTCGAACTCTACAACCCAAGTATCGGTAATGGGTAGATATACTTTTTCTATATCTTTTAAACCTTGGGTAATAAACTCATCTGACATAAATTTATGAACTGATCGGGTCGCTATTTCCCATGAATCTAAAACTGCTTGTAAGTCTGTTTCTTTATATTGTCTAATAGTAAAAGTCATTGTAATTGCCACTGCATTAATTGATGACAGTGATACTACAGAGTAATTTATAGGATGAATTGAATAAATACGACAGAATTATTGAATTTCAAAGTCACCATAAACATCAATCGTTAGATCTCGTTGCTTTACGTATTCTCCTGGCGTTTTATCGATTGCGCTTTTTAAGTAACGAATTAAGTGTGGTTGGTCGCTAAATTTAAATTTGGCCGCAAGATCAGCCCAGTCAATTTGATCATTACGTTTGTATAGATAATTTAAAATATTTTCTAGCCGAGTAACTGATTGGTATTGTTTGAGTGTTAAATTCGTGACCTTTAAGAAGCTGCGTTCTATTGTTCGCTGGGAGCATTGTAAGCTAGTGCCTATTTGAGCTATCGGGGTATTATGATCAAACAAAGGCAGAATATTCCTAACTAATTCACTGTGTTTGTCTTCAATACCCTGATGCAGCCAAGGGTTAAGGATTACATCAAGTTTATTACAAACCTCATGGCGGCCTTTAAGTGAATGACTCAACAGGCTTTCACTGTTCGAAGCCAAACTTTCTAACTCATTGATTTCGAGAGGTACTACTGCATCTAATTTGAAATCAGGCAAATCTGTTTTAAAGGAATACAATGCTCCAACTTTAAACTTAATGCCCATAATGCGAAAAGGCTCACTATGATCCATAGTGTACGTATTAATATGAGGGAATATCCAATGGCTACCATGCCCTTGCTGGAAGACATGGTTATGCTCATAATGAAATTTATACCCTTTATTGGACAGTATTAAATGTGCATGTGGATCTGGATTTAACTGAGGGTAGTTTGAGCCAACATCGCCAGGCTCTTTTTCTAGAAACCAATAACATTCCACATACTTAGCAACATCCTTACTTTCAGGATTTATTTTCCAACTTTTCATATCTGTATATTCATAAAATAAGGTGCTTATGATGGGGTTTATATTTTACTTAAAAATAAAATGACAATAACTGATTGACTGATTTCGCTCTATACTGACCTTAAGCTTTTCGAATATTTACGTCAACTGTGCCATTAAAACAGCCATTATTCTCAATAACCTAAAGGCTAAGGCGTTTCATTCTAGCTTTGGTTTTTCATAAGTTGTTATGGGCGATAATGATGAGTACATGTTAGCTTTTATTAAGCTTTAAAATCTGCGAAGATAATAACTAAGGCACGCAACTGTTGGCTGCGTTCCATGTATTTTAACTTTTAGCCAACCATTTTGTAGCCTTTTTAAGGGCGTGATATTTGATGAAAATTTTTGTGTTCATGTTAACTATTGTATCCACTTGCTGTTTTGCAGAGATCGATCTTGTTAAAATCGATAAATCTGAAAGGAGAATGTATTTACTTGAAAAGGAAAAAATAGTTAAAGAATATCATGTTGCTTTTGGTGACAATCCAAAAGGGCATAAAGAAAAAGAAGGCGACGAGAGAACACCCGAGGGTATTTATACCTTAGATTACAAGAAAGAAGATTCTGCTTTTTATCGTGCAATGCATATTAGTTATCCAAATCAGGCCGATTTAGAAAATGCAAAAAGAAAAGGCTTTTCAGCGGGTGGACAGATAATGGTTCACGGGCAACGAAATGAGCCAGCTAGATTTTCACGTTTTACTCAGCGTTTTAATTGGACCAATGGCTGTATCGCCTTAACTAACTCAGAAATGGATGAATTTATGATGCTGGTAAAAGTCGGCACCAAAATTCATATCGAGTGGTAAAGCAAAACTTTTTAGTGTTAAAAATTTAACGTTCCCCTCCAAGATATTATTACTCACGATGTGTTTACTTCAACGTGACAGAAATTTTGGTTCCTTGCTCACTTGAAAGCGTCAATAACCAACCTTGATGTTCACATAAACGTTTTACAATGGACAAGCCAAAGCCATACCCCGTACTTTGGCTGCCTTTAACTGCCGGTTCCGTTATATTACCTGAAAGGCTTGTTTCAATACCTGGGCCGGTATCAGCAACAATCAGTGTTTTATCTCGCATCTCAATGACAACTTTACCTTGTTGTGTATATTGAAAAGCATTACCGATCAAATTGTCTAATAACACAGTTAACATGCCTGATTGCGCATACACTTCAACATCACAGTTGTCACTTACTTGCACTAGTATTGGTTTATTATTGATGAGGTGATTCTGATCAATAATAGATTGTTCAATTAAGGGCAGAATTTTTACCTGCTGTCTGTCTATTTGGGTATGTTCTTCCCTTGCAAGGGTAAGCAATGTGGTAACTGTTTGCTCCATTTGCGTACTCGCTTGGGAAATACGATCAATCACAGGGTTATTAACCTCTGCTGAGTGTTGACTACGATAAACCTCTACGGCATTTTTTATAATCGACACAGGTGTTCTAAGTTCATGGCTAACGTCTCGTGTAAAACATTTCTCTCTGAGCAGACTTTGGTTAATTCTCGTCATAGCCGCTTCTAAGGTTTGCGCTAAAATTCCTATTTCATTATTAGGGAAGTGCTGCGCAAATTTTTCCGGTATATTTTCTGGGGCTACACCATTGACTAAATCAGCAAGTTTCTTCAATGGCTTAGCGGTTTTTCTGCCTAGCTGCCACGCAATAATAAAGGCAAGCAATGTTAATATTAAACCAGCAATAAGCATTAATTTTAAGATGCCTTTAGTAAAAGGCCGGACTAATAACATTTCGCTGACCTCTGCGACAAGATAGACATTTTCAGATCTTGGTAATGCTAATAAATGATAGTGCCGATCGTTTTCCCCAGAAAACTCTTTTCTGCTTGGATCAGCAATAAATCGTTGTTGGATATCATTAGGTAGGGTGGCTTTTGAAAAATACAACGTCATATAACTTACACGTGGCGCAGGCCAAGACTTACTCTGATCAAAACTTTGTTGTAAAAATTGAGCCTCTTGTCTGACTTCACGTTCTATAAACTCATCTTCAATGTTGTACATTAAGATAAAACAAAACATGCCCCATACAGCAGATATCACTAAGGTAAATAAGCAAAATTGGCTAACAATTTTTCTGCTTAAACTGTGAAATTTTACTGGGTTATTAGCTGCATGATTTTGTGATTGATTACTTTTTTTATTATTTGTCATCGTTTATTACATCACTTTTTACATTTAATACGAAGCCAATACCGTGCATGGTTTTTATCATAGGATAATCAAAAGGTTTATCTAACATATTTCGTAACTGATATATGTGAGATCTCAATGCATCTGATTCCGTGGGTTCATCTCCCCATAACTTCTGGGATAATGTCGAACGACTGACCACTTGCGGATATGCTTCAGCTAAAATGGAGAGAATACGATAGCCCATACTATGTAATTCAAGGGTTTCTCCAGCACGGGTGACTTGTTGTGTTTTTCTATCAATGTGTAGTTTATCAAAAGTTAAAGTATCATTGGTTTGCAATAAATGGCGCCTTGATAAAGCGAAACAACGAACTTCTAGTTCTTCTAATGAAAAAGGTTTAGTTAAATAATCGTCTGCACCAAGTGTAAAACCTGAAATTTTATCGTCAATACTGTCCCTGGCGGTGAGCATGATTATGGGTACATGATAACGCGCTTTTTGCCGTAATTGTTTGCAGACTTCGAGCCCATCCATAACGGGTAAATTCAAGTCGAGAATAACTAAATCATAATGATTTGTTAACGCCAGTGCTAAACCTTGATCACCCTGAGTAGCAAAGTCTAAAACATGTCCTTTCACTTCCATGAAATTCGCAATGTTTTGCGCGATACTTTGCTGATCCTCAACGACTAGAATATATAAAGATTGATTATTCATTTAGTTTCTCTAATTGAACAGCCTTTTAACATTTTATGTAAAAGGGCTGTTTACGATACTCGTTATCTTATAGCGTGTTTAACATTTCTTGTGCTGCTTTAAAATCAGGTTTTGCAGTAATTAACTGATTCAATGTGGTTTTTGCGTTAGCCGTTTGACCCAATCTTAACTGCGTTTTTGCGATTTTCATATCTATATTAGGGTTGTTAAGCGCTTTTTTACCTACTAACATCAAAGCTAATGATTGCTCAAAATCGAGGGAAGTATTGGCTAACTTTAGGTAATAGAAGCCGTATACACCGACGAAAGGGACAAGGTATTGGTCAGGATCATTTGTAAGAGTTTCAAGTGCTGACTTGTCACCATCGATAAATTTAGCGATTACAGCCAAAGTTTTGTCTTCTAATCCAAGTTCAACGTTAGCAGGTGTTAATCCTATACTTTTCACTAACGCTGTAGCGACACCGACGGTTGAAGTTGGGTTTTGACCGGTAATTAAACGCCCGTCAATCGCTACATGGCTCAACATTATTTCACTTGATTGAAAGGTTGCGCCTCGTTCTGCCAGTTTATCTTCAAGCATGAAATCAAAATATTTTATCCACTTTTGCCCAAATAATTTTTCTTCTTGATTAGTAAAACTGTTAATCACTTTATTGGCAATTAAATAACTGCCATCTTTTAGTTTCACATTAACTAAGGCTGCAGGCCCATGGCAAACTGCAGCAACAGTACCTTGTTGTTGATAAATCTGGGCAATAACATTTTGTAGAGCGGTGTCTTTTGGCAAATCAAACATAGCACCTTTCCCGCCGACTATGAATACTGCGTCATATGCATGTGCATCTATAGCGTTAGTTGCTAGTGTATTGTTAAGTTTCGCCATAATAGCTTTATCGACTAATACCTTTGCATTATAGCTTTTACTTGGGTCATATTTGTCGGCCTCAACTTGACCGCCTTTTGGACTGGCGACATCAACGATAATGCCATTGTTTTTAAAGACAGAATACGCTTTTGAGAACTCATCAAATTCATATCCGGGTTGTTTATCACCTTGACCATACCCACTGATAACCATCAGTACTTTCTTGGCGTGTGATGTTGCGTGAGCAGGTAAAACCGCTACAAATGTGGCAAATAGCGTGATTAATATTAGTGTGTGTTGTTTTAATATGTTCATTTGTTTCTCTCTCCTTAGTATGAAATCCATTGTGACTGAGACAACGTGAAACAGATGTGAAACTGCTTTGGCTCAACGAATAATTTAATACTTTGGCTAAAATTAGGGGATTAAACATCTGCCATTAATTGTTTCACTGAACTCTTTAAACTATGTCGGCTTGCATAGACTCCGACTAAAGTTACTGTGGTTAAGATAGTGGCTAATGTTATGAGTAAGATAAATAAATCAGGCTGGTAAGAAAGTGAAAACTGCGATTGATAAATTAATAACCCCGTAATGTAAGTACCAGCAATTGCACCTATTGCTATGATCAATGCAGTAATCAACCATTCAATAATATTAAGTTGTAAACAGGTGCTTTTTAAAAAACCAAAGCTCATGATCACGCTATTCTTTTTCTTTTCTTTACTTTCAAGTGCATTAATTGATGACAACATGACAATAACGGCAAGTAAGATAATCATCACAGCAAAACCACTGATAACTTTGGTTATCATGGCTAAAATATCATCAAATTGTTTTGTTAATTCCTGCAGGGAGACCATTCTTACGGTAGGATAATTTTCCCATATCTGACTCAGCAGTGGCCATTGCTGGTCTTTCAGTTCCAAACTGGACATATGATATTGAGGCGCGTTGATATGTTGCACTGCAGAGTTCGGCATTTGCATCCAGAAGGTAATTGAACCTGCGCCTGGTTTATATTCATGGCTCGCTGTAATAGTGAAGGTATAACTTTGTTGGTGAATAATAAACGTCAGTTTATCCCCGAGAGATAAGCCTAAATCCGTCATAACTTCTTCTTCAAGAGATAGTTGTTGCCAGTTTTTAGACTCTTTTTGCCACCATTCTCCCTGAATCAAGCGGTTATTCTTTGGAATTGTTTCACTCCAATGCAATCTAATCGCGCTTGATAACGTCGCTAAGCTATCACTCGGCTTTTGGGTAAATTGACTAAGAGCCTGATCATTAATCCTCACTACTTTGGCATAAAAGTAAGGCTTAGTTTGACGCAGACTAATATTATGTAGTGCAGACCACTGCTCAATTGCTTTCATTTGAGTCTGATTTGCTTGTGAAATCATTACATTACCATCATGTGTTCTCTGGTATGAAACCATGGTGTCGCCTAAGTCCTTTAACAGCATGAGCGTAAACAAGAGTAAAAATGTACTTAATCCAATTCCCAATATTTGAGTGCTTTTACTTAATAAACGCTGTTTCATCATAAAGAGGGTAAAAGGGATGAGTCCTGAAAATTGCTGGCTGGCTTTTTCACCCAAACTTAATACTGCCCAACTAACTGTTGCCATCAGCAATATAGTGATTGAAATACTACCAACTAACATCAGGGTTAATAAACCATTGTCAGAGTACTTTATGGCAACCAAAACAAGCACAAGCAGGGCGCATAATTTTATAAAAGCCAACGAAATACTTTTTTGGTTTTGATTAAATAGCTTAGCCACGGATGTTTGAGACAAACTTAGCCAAACTGGTGAATGAAATACGGCAAATAATAATACACATGTCGCTATCGTTTTGACGGCAAGCCAAAACTCTAACTGCCAAGAGATATCAGCAAATTTTTCAGATAACCACCCAACGATCAACCAATGAAATAGGCCAGAGAGAATTGCCACAAAGGGGATGAGTACGAGTATATTAATGAGCCATTTACTCAGTGATAATTGTAAACCTGTTGCTTTTGATGCGCCTAAGCTCATACAAATTGCTGAAAAATATTGTTCTTTTTTTAAGTGCACCTGTGCTATTTGTTCTATGGCGATAGCGGCCATAAAGAATAAAATAATAGAAGATAAACCTAAGAAGTTTTCTGTGCGTTGCCAAAAAGAAGCCAGGGGATGAGAACCATTTTTATGATGAATTTTTGCCGCGGGAAGTTGTGCTTGTTGCCACTCAATTACTTGCTGTATTTGTGATTTTGATGCCGTAATAAGGTAACGATGCTGAATAAGATCTGTTGGAAATGCCAGTCTTTGCATATCATCAATATTGACGATAGCGCGCATTGATACATTGTGTCCTTCCATTAACCTATCAGGTTCGTGAATTAATACTTTTGATACGATAAAGTTTTGTTCACCAATGTTGATAATGTCTCCAATCGATATGGCTAGACTGGAAAATAGACGACTATCTAACCATATATTCCCCGCTTTAGGGCCACCTTTAGTACTTGTTGCAGGGCTTTGTAAAGTTCGTGAGGTGAGAAGTTTTCCTTGTAAAGGATAATCACTTCCTACTGCTTTTAGCTTCGAGCGTTGCCATTTACCTTTAAAGGTTAACGTTGCATTAATCTGCACTGTCTTGACCACATTATCACTAAAGTTGGTTAACGTAGTGAACTGCGCCCTGGTTAATTTGTCCTTTTGAGTGAATACTGCATCGGCACCTAAAAGATTTTGTAAATTTCCTTGCAAGTATTGTTGAATGGTATTGCTTGCTAACGATAGAGTAACAATAAAAACCATTAATATGCATTGAACCCAGCGCAGTAATTGCTGATGAGGCTGGCGATATTCTTGGGTAAAGTAGTACCAAGCTAATTGCATATGATGGCTTAACATGATGCCACCTGCTTTTCTTTTGTGGAGAGAATATTAGTGAGGTCTTGTACATCAGTAGCATGATGCGATGACGTTTTAGTGAGCTCTCCATCAGCGAGTGAATATATATTCTGCGCTTTATTTGCTAATACATTACTGTGAGTCACAATGATCAGACCAGCATTATTTTCTTGGCAACAGGCAAATAAAATGTCAGAAATTTCATCTGCATTGTGCTGGTCTAAATTACCTGTTGGTTCATCGGCAAATATGAATTTTGGTGAAAATACTAAGGCACGGGCAATGGCTACGCGCTGTTGTTCTCCACCACTTAATTTTGATGGTTTATGATCCGCTCTATCAGACAAACCCACCTTTTCTAACCAATGCTTCGCTTTGTTTATTGCCTGTTTATCTCCACGTAACTTCAATGGTAAAGCAACGTTGTGTAAAGCGGTTAACTCAGGCAATAAATGAAACTGTTGAAAAATAAAACCAATGTCTGATCGCAAGTTATCAAGCGTTGAAGTGTGCTTGTCGTTGATGAAATAGCCTTGACCGGATGTGGGTTTTTCTAAACCAGAAAGTAGCATAAGTAAACTTGATTTACCGGCACCTGAAGGACCAGTGATGGCATAAGATTGCCCTTGAACTATTGTTAAATCAAGGTCTTTAAATAAGGTAATCGTTGAAGCCTTATTTTTAGAATTCATGTTGTTAGAAGTCAGTCTATCAGAAGCAATATTTCCAAAAGATTGAGAGACGTTTTTTAATTCAATTGAACAAGGCATAAATTTGTACCACAGTAATTATTCATGTTGCTATGGTATTAAACGGGCTGTGAAACGAATGTGAAAAAACAAAGAAAATACCTACGATAGATAAAATTAAATGTCTGCTATCGCTTGTAGGAAGTAGGGCGAGTTTACCTATTTCACTTTTATTTCACGTAAGGACGAATACAGTTAGGTCACAGCTTGGTATTAACAATTTAAAAGTGAAAAAATGAAAACACATTACCTGAAAAAATCATGTTTATTTGTGATCTGCGTTATAGCTACGTTTACCTCCCCCCATGCCGCAGAAAATACACTAGAGCAATTGACAACAGCTAAAGAAAAAATAAACAAGGCAATTATTAAATTCGAATTGACAGACAAAGCACGTTGGTCTTACCGTCTTTCTCGCTATGAAGACGAGGAGGGCGACATAACAAGTAGTATTGAGCAATACTCGCCACATTTAACTGAGTCTTGGCTTCTCAAACAACTAAATGGCGAACAACCAACAGATAAACAAATTAAACAGTTTGCTGATAAAAAACATGCACAAAATAATACAAACAATGAAGGTGGTAATAGTCGGCTTAAGTTACGCAAGCTTATTAATGAAGATAGCCTATCTTTAGTCTCTACTAACGAGAAACATTTAGTTATGGCATTTGATGTTAACTTGAAGAAGCTGGGTAAGGATTCTATTGGTAAACTCAAAGGAGAGTTAACGTATCAAAAAGAAAAACAGTATATTGAAAAAATATCGATAAGGAATAGTGCCGAATTTTCTCCCATGTTTACCGCCAATATTACTGACTTAGCGATAACCTTCACCTTTTTAGAAATTAATGGCGCAGTGCTAATCAAGCAAAATGAAATGAAGATGAAAGGCAGCTTTGCCTACTTCACTGAGATAAACGAAACTTCACTCGATGAATTTACAGATTACGAATATCAAATTAAGTAATTGAAGCGCCGAAATTTATTGTGACAAGCAGTTTTAAGATTAATGTAGTGGTTTACGAAAAATTCGATCAGATAGATTGAAACCAACGTAAGCCTTATTTATCACCTAAAGGATAGAATAGTGCTGGTGAAATCTACTTTTCGTAGTAACCAGCACTTTAAAGTATTACATAATGACCATATCGTCACGATGCACAATGACTTTACTAGGACAAAAGCCTAAAATACTTTGTATTTTTTCTGAGTTTTCACCCTTAATTTTGAATAAGTCCTGATAGTTATACTGACAAATACCTTTAGCAACAATTGCCTTGGTATTTATATCGATAATATCTATAGATTCTCCTGCAAGAAATTCACCAGTAATAGATACAATGCCGGAAGGTAAAAGAGATGCCCCCTTTTTCGTTACTGCATTTACTGCACCGTTATCAAGTAATAGTTGTCCTTTACTTTTTAATGTGTGCTTTAACCAATGCTTTTTAGCTTTACTCACTTCTTTATTCGCTAAAAAGTGCGTGCCAGGATTTTCTCCTGCTAATATTTTATCAAATAGGAGACTATTGCTACCGTTTAATATGTAAGTATCTATACCATTTTCAATCGCTTTTTCAGCCGCTTGAATCTTGGTTTTCATTCCCCCTGTAGCAATGGGGTTATTGGTTGTTCCTGCCATCGCATAAAGTTCATCGGTAATTTCTGATACTTCTGTAATTAGTTGAGCATCATCATTGTTTCTAGGATCTTTATTATAAACACCATCAACATCACTTAAAATGAGCAAGCAATCTGCTTCACTAATAAGGGCAACTAAAGCAGCTAAATTATCATTGTCGCCCACTTTTAATTCATCAGTAGCAACGGTGTCGTTCTCATTTACCACAGGGATAATGCCATTTTCTAATAAAATACGTAGTGTGTTTTTAATGTTAATGTAGCGTTCGCGGTCTTTTAAATCACCATGAGTGATTAATAATTGGCTGCAAGGCACATCAAAAAATCGCTGCCAATTTGCCATCATTTTCATTTGCCCAACAGAAGCCATTGCTTGTTTTGTTGGGATAGAAGGAATGGGCGAACCATGTGATATTAAACAGCGTCCTGCGGCTACGCTGCCTGAAGATACCAAAATAACTTCTTTCTTTTCTTGAAGACATTTAGTGATAAAACGTGCAATAGCTAGCGTATATTTGCCACTGCAACCGTTTTTATCTGGGGAAACTAATGAGCTACCTACTTTTACAACTACACGATTAAAATTCATATTTTTCAGTTCTATACCATAACGAGCAGTTACTAAACACTGCTTTCGAAAATTATATTATTGTATCAGAAGAGGTCCTGAAGCAAGGTTTAACAACAAGCATACTAAGCGATAAATTAAACTAGTACGCTGGTTTTAGGCAGGAAAACATTATACTCCCCCCTAAACTAAAGAGTTAAGTATTTCCGTGTAAGCTATGAAAAGGTCTATGTTGTGTTAAATTTTTATATTTTAGCCACAATAATTCAATATTTGTTTGGGCTTCTGTTTTTAATTTACACATTTGAACGAATTGTTGTTCAACTTGATTTTCAGGTTGACAAAGTTCATGCTCAAGCATGGATAATCTTTTCCCTAAAGTGGTCAATAATTTTGCTTCAGCGATATTAAAATCACCAGACTTTCCGAAACCACGAGGAAAATTTGCATCATCATAAAAATGGTCAGCGTACATGAAACCGTGAATTAAAGTCATACTTATCTCTGTTGACAGTGAATTTATTTTGACGGATTATGCGGCTACCAAAACAAGCTGTAAAACAAATAATAATTATCGTATCGATAAGAGAGAATATAATGGACATTGAGTTGATTAAAACTTTTTTGGAAGTTAAAGATTGCCGGCATTTCGGTAAAGCGGCAGAAAATTTATATCTAACTCAGGCAGCAATTAGTACCAGAATTCGTTTGCTAGAAAGATATTTTGGCGTGCCATTATTTCAACGAACTAGAAACAATATACAGCTCACAATGGCGGGAGAGCGATTAGTTCCTCACGCTGAAAATATGTTGAATACCTTACGAATAGCAAAACAAGATGTAGCATTAGCTTCTGAGCAAGTAGCGCAAATATCCATTGCAGGCACACCCAATACTTGGGATGTGTATATTCACGACGCAATATCTAAAATATACATGAATCATCCTGAGATTAGTCTGATTGCTGAAATTTTGTCACGTGAACAACTTACCAGACAACTGCTCGAGCGGACGTTAGATGTCGCTATTTTATTTGACCCGCCCAAAGCTGAAGAATTAAAAATTGAATCACTGCATATGTTCAAATTAATACCAGTGACAACATTTCAAAACACTATAACAATTCCATCGGAAGTCCAGCGCTATATCATGATTGATTGGGGCACAAGCTTTATCAATTGGCATGCCAAAGAAGTCCCCGGAATATCTATACCAGCAATAAGAACCAGTACTGCACGAATCGCGCTTGACCTCATGTTGCAGTGTGGCGGAAGTGCGTATTTACCAGATATGCTAGTTAAACCTTTCATTGAACAAGGCAAGCTTTATGAAATTAAAAAGCTTCCTGTGTTTGAACGGGAATTATTTAGTGCTTTTCATAAAAATAATGAAAATGAAGAACGTATAATTGAAATTAAGAACCTTTTAAGAAAAGATGATCCTGAAGCGCCCGCTATTATGACTCCCATAAATATCTTAAGTTGATGGAAAGGTTTGCTAAGTTATTTTTACTAGAATATTAAAAGTAAAATATTTTTATCGTTAACTTAAAAATATTTTACTTTTCTTACCAAGCAAAAACGTAGATTATCCGCTTTTAACGTGATTGCTTTTGGTGACCTTATAATGGCCAATGATTTAAATTATGAATTACCCCCCTCTAGTGATTTAGAGCTAACTAATGAAGAGCCTGCCAACGAAATGGAGAATGATATTGCTGAGTTTGAATTAAACATAGATTCAAATGAGGGACAAAATTCAAAATTATGTAACAAGCGTAATTTTCTTGCAAAGAAAAAAATTGAGCAGTTGCATGAAGAGCGTCGTCTTAGAAAGCTTGAAGCTGATTATTATGATGATTGGGATTAGTTAAACAAACTAATTAACTTCTAAGCAAGACAATATGCACAGTGAAATTATTTTCACTCCATCTTTTAATTTAACATTTTACGAAAAATGTGGCGTAATTTTACCATATCACCGCTGGTGATTTGAATTTTACCCATCTAAGGCAATTCCATGAATATTCTTTTTCTAATGTACCCTTGGGATAAGATTGATCCCGAAACAGATTCAACTTTACGGCTTATCCACGAATGTGTAACTAGAGAGCACACGGTCGCTATTGCTACCCCTCATAACCTAACGATGAGAGATTCTGTTTCTAGCGCTTTTTGCCAAGTTTTCAAAAAAGGCACTGCAACACCAGCTAATGTAATGTCATTTTATAAAAAGGTGGAATTCAAAAAATCACAGTTACCTTTGGCTGGATTTGATGCCATTATTATGCGCGATAATCCGCCATTAAACCCCATAACTTTAAATTTTTTAGATTCCGTTCGTGAAGATGTTTTTATCATGAATGATATTGATGGTTTACGTATAGCAAATACTAAATTATATACCGCATCGTTTGATGATCCGACAAATCACTTTATACCTGTAACTCATGTATCCAAAACACCTGAATATTTAGTGGATGTATTAAATGAATCTCAGTCAGGTAAAATGATCATGAAACCCTTAGATGGTTATGGGGGACAAGGCGTAATTTTAGTAGAGAAGCATGCACAGAAAAGTTTTCATTCATTATTAGAGTTTTATATTAATAGTGGTGAGGGCGGAAATTACGTTATTTTGCAGGAGTACGTAGAAGGTGCTGATGCTGGGGATGTACGTATATTAATGCTAAATGGCGAACCGATAGGTGCGATGAAACGAGTGCCAGCAAGCCATGAGGTACGCTCTAATGTCCATGCTGGAGGCACAGTGGTTAAACATTCTTTAACAAAGAATGAAAAAGCTCTTTGTAAACACATTGGTCCTAAGCTAGTACGTGATGGTTTATATTTTGTTGGTATAGACGTAATTAATGAAAAATTAATTGAAGTTAATGTGCAAAGTCCTGGCGGAATTATGCGTATTAACAAGTTAAATAATGTGAAGTTACAAAAGAAAGTTATCGATTTCGTAGAAAGTGTTGTAAACGCTAAAGAAGCATTAGCGCAACGTAAAAACGAATTTAGAAAGGCGATAAACGATGCTCACGTTATCTGAAAAAGCATGTATTGCTCTAATTAAAAAAGGTCAGTGTTTTCATGCAGAAGTAGAGTCAGGCGCATTTATCATAAAAATTGATGAATATGCGCCTATTATCTGTACGGCTATTCATAATGGTCAAAGACTCCGCTCAGACCTTGAAAAATCAATCTTATTGTCAGAAGAAGAACGCTTTTATGAAGAAGATCCTTACACCGATGAATTGATTTCTTCTTTTCCTATACAACTAATTGGCAATGATTCACGATTTGAATACGATCTAAATCGTGCAAAAGCTATTTCTACGCATTTTAAGACTGCATGGGATAAGCAAGTTTGGGAAAAACCTTTAAGTCAGAAACAACGGGTCAAAAGTCATACTAAGCATCAATCTTTTTATAATGTTTTAGAAGCGATAGTAGAAGTTATAGAAAAACAATTTAGCAATGCCATTATCTTCGATATACATTCTTATAATCATAATAGGATCGAAAAAGACACTCCTACATTTAATATTGGGTCAGAGCAAATAGATATCGAACGATGGGGAAATGTTGTTTCTTTGTTTGAAAAACAACTAAATCGTATTGTTTTACCGAATTTAGATGTAAGAGCAGCAACCGATGAACTCTTTCATGGTAGAGGGTATTTGATAACCCATATAAATGCTCATTTCGACAACACCTTAGTTCTACCTACGCAAGTAAAAAAAATCTTTATGGATGAATCTTCTGGCGAGGTTTATCCCCTCGTACTAGAAGAACTGAAGGCGGGCTGTAAGAATGCGATTAGCGAAACTGCCGCATTTTTTGTACGTCGGTATGGAAAGAGAAAGAAAGCACAAAAAGCTGATATCTTATCTTCCACAATAAGTCCTGAAGTGTTGGACTTAGATAAAAAACTGTTCATACTCTGCAAGAGCATTGAAACATTAAACTTTATTAATCCGATTAATTTAATAGCGCAGCGTAATAAATGCCTTAAAAAAAACGGTTATACCTCACCAAACTTTAATTATAAACAACTAAATATTGATCCTTATAAATTCAGGGAAAATTTATATAACTTACCGGTAAGTGATGTTTATGATGCTGATATTCAGCAACTATATCGTCATGTTATTGATAATCTAGCAAGTAAAATTGATCTGATAGCAACAATTGGTACTGATGATTTTGTATATAACTCTCTGAAGTATTATGGAGAACCCAATCGAAATGATATAGCAAATGCTAGATTTATCCTGCATTTAAATGATCAAGAGCCAGAAGAGAAATTATTGGATGCGAATTACGCACTACAATACTTTAGACAACAAGCTCAAGAATGGAACTTACAGTGCAAAATTGAAAAGTCAGCAAAATTAGTTGCCAAAGCGATGGTGAATAACGAAAAAGCGTTATTACTTATTAACAAAGAAGCTTCATTCACTCAAAAGGAATTACATGCATATGCCTATCATGAACTTGGTATACATATGCTCACCACGATAAATGCAAAGCAACATCCGTTAAAGGTATTTAGTTTAGGACTTACTGGTAACACACATGCGCAAGAGGGGTTGGCCCTATACAGTGAATATCTCTCAGGCAGTTTAACCATTAAGCGGTTAAAGACCATAGCACTACGTGTGGTGGCTGTACAATACATGCTTGAACATGGTGACTTTATCAGGACATATAATAGCTTAATGAATGAATTTGAGTTGGATAAAGATTATGCCTTTACCTTAACTACACGTGTTTATCGTGGTGGGGGATTCACGAAAGACTACTTATATTTAAAGGGCTTTAGAGATGTTATGAATCTCGCCAAGCAGGGGGCTATAGATAATTTGCTGGTAGGGAAAACTGGTTTACTTGATTTGAACGTAGTATCAGAAATAGTAGAAAGAGGAATGATAGTAAGGCCAAAATCATTATTTGATTTATCTTATCGACCATCAGGCGATCAAGTATTAGATTTTGTTGTAAATTCCATTAAGTGATTCCTTTTTACTCAAAGGCTGAAGTTATCATTTCAGCCATGAGTGCTTAATAAGGCAATTACGCTCTATTACTCAATATAGAAGGAGTAATAAAGATCTGTCGATTGCTCAATACCACTGACAATTTCTAACCAAAATCGATTTAAAATGAACATTCTTACTGTAAGTTCATTAATAGGTTCATACACGCCAATACCGTATTTTAAATAAACTCTGTTACCAACATAACCACTAACCGTTGCTTGGGTTTGATCGCCTTCACCTTCAGTATCAACAGCGATATTGCTAATCAGCGGGATTTTTTCAATTTGATCAAATAATCCTACACTATTAGTCGCTCCAAAACCTACTAACAAGCTGGCGGCAACCGTACTTTTTTCAGCCCCAGCATCTAAACCTCGGCCTCTTACTAGATAGGATAAAATTTCAGGCATTTCCATTGTTGGAGTGGAGAAAAGATCCATATTTAATGCGTTGGCTAAACCGGTTACCCGAATGCCGACATCAATGTCTTCAGATTTAATATGTCTACTGGCACGTAGATTAAAATAAGGGTTATCCATAGGACCATTGAAAGTGAACTCTCCTTTTTCTATATTAAGTTTTTGGCCATAAGCTTGAAAAGTACCATCAGACGATTGTATTTGACCAAACAGCTGGAACGGGTTTTTCTCTTGCTGGCTGATTTGTAATTGACCGAACAAATGGCTTGTTAATCCCTGGCCTGATATTTCAAATGCGGGTTTGATATTCACGCTAATGTCAGTTTTTATATCAAAACCAGATGATTCTTTGACTAACGCTTTGCCGTATTCATCAATAATGATGACATCATCACTTAATGAAACGCTGCTTTCAGGTAGTTTCTCAATATTAAATAGGCCATCCACAACGTCAATATTTCCACTAATGGTTAAGGCTTTTCCAACCAGCGAAAAATTCAATGTAGGTGAAATACTCATGACTAATTGTGGCGGGAAAACTAACGGCAGTGCGTTGCCAATTAGATCTAGGTTCATCGATAAACCTTTTTGCCATGCTATATCGCCCTGTAATTCTGCCTGTTTATCGGCGAGATAAAAGGCAGCGTCCAGTTCCGCTTGATTATTATTGATGCGGATTGTAGAGGACATGTTTTCTAAGGTATTGGCATTTTGCAGTAATCGAAACTTCCCTTGAGTTAAAGCCATATCACCATTAAACAAAGGTGAGCCAAGTGTGCCATCAATCGATATATCTGCTGTCACTTTACCTTCTAATGTAATCACCTCGGTTAAAATACCCTGAAAAGGTAATAAGTTAATTTGATTTAATGATACTTGCGCATTTACCGTGGAATCCATAAAAGAGGGATCACCCTCGGAATCACTGACTAAGCGTTCATCATCAACACTAGCATCAAAAAAGTTAATGGTAGAAATAATGTCTACTAAGGGCAGGTTGTTCGTGGCAATTAACGCCAACTTGCTTGTTAATTGTGTTTCATTTACGGTCAAAGCAAACAAACCTTGTGACCATTGTGACAGTACATGTTCGCCAAAATCATCGCGAACGTTTAAGTAACCCGGCGACATGGCAAATCGTGCCTTTGCTTCTATAGGTTGTTGACTAGTCCAACTTACCTTGATGTCGCCTTCAATTTTACTAATTATTTCAGTGTCTTCTGGTAAAAACAATTCGTCAATGGTCGCGAGATCAATATTCACTTTCAGAGCAACATCACCAGCATTACCGAGAGTTACTTGATGAGGTAAACAAAGCCCAAGCCCTTCACCTTGCCAGCAATGACTGGCTACCATGCTTTCTTGTTTGGTTAAATCGACCTCAACATCGAAATTTTTATCATTGTTCAGGGTAATATTTTTATAGGTAAGTGCGCTTTGCTCAATAGTACTTTGCCACTGAGTAAATTTATCATCCCAATGACCAGATAAGGCAAGTGCACCAGCAAAATCTCCCATCCATTGAGCGTCTATTTGATGATTAGTTGCATTACCTGTGACATTAAATAAGATATTTTCAATACGATAACGCGTAGATTCATTAATCAAATCCAATTGATCATTTTTCACTACTAAATGGATGCCGTGTCCAATCATTGGTTGATAACTCGCTTCAAAAGCTAACGAATCACTATACCATTGTTGCCAATTTAACTGGGTTAATTGACTCTGCAAGTTAACCGTAGGGTTGTCTTGTTCCCCAGTTATTGAAAAATCACTGGTAAAATTGCCGTTTATTTCTTGATGCCAGTGAGCAATATTATCAACGGTTAATCTCCCTTTAATATCCCAAAAATGACTATCAGAGGCTTGCAGTGTTAAGGCACTATTATTGAAATCGATAAACAAGTTACCTGGCTGTAAATGCCCTAATTGATCTAAACCAATATCTGCTTTTATCGTGAGAGCTAGGCCATTTATATTTCCTGAAATGTCAGTATCACGTAGCGAGACAGACCATGATTTTTCTGACCATGAACCCCGACTATTAATGCTTCCTTGTAACCTGCCAGTAACTTGATCAGGTAGGTTTTCTGTTAACATATCTGTTTGTTCTTTACTTGTGCCTAAGCTTGATAAAGCTGGTATGTTGATTTCGGGCAAGGTAAAACCCGTTGATTGAGCAGATAACTGCCAACTCATATCATCGGGTACTAAGGCTAAATCACCTGATAAATGTAATTGGCTTGTTGAATCTTTATCGTTAAAAAGAAACTCATCAATGCTGGCATGATCTTGTCGGTAACTTGCTTTGAGTTTCACTTGTGCATTGTTATAGCCATAACCAGTAAGGTTACTGGTTAAATCTAACGCTTGTTGTGTTACATCACCAGAGAGCGATAACAGTAATGAGGAATACTCGCCATACTCAGTTAATGATAAAGGCGTAGGAATTTTCTGCGCGTCTATTTTAACGTTAAATGGCATGGCTTCAGCAATGAAATTAATGTTGCCTTGGCTGTTAAGCGCTAAGTTACCTTTGCTGATCACATTAAAGTTTAAGTCTTCAAATGACCCGTGAATTGAAAGTTGTTGAATACTATCTTCAATTTCTGACCACAAAGACACCTTGTGTAGCTGACTTTCTAAATGCGTTGTTAGCTGGTAGGGCGGTAGTAACTTTGCTTCAGCAGTTAATTGATTAATAGAGAATGCTGATGTTGTGGTTACAAAATGGCTGATACTAATATCGGTGTTTACCCAAGTAGCGCTTAGTTGATTATTACTTGAAAACCAGATTGATTGCTTTTCTTGTACATTATCTTTTGAACTAGCTTGAGCCGTTGGCGGAACCTTAGCGTATACAGTCAAAGTGTCTACAGCCAAATTATCGAGTTGTAATTGCTCAATGTTCAGGGCAATAGGCAGGTTAATTTCTGGTAACTGCGTAAAGGCATTATTAACCAAAGTGCTTGTGCTTTGCTTGGTCATTGGCGCTGTATTTTGCTCATCAACTAACAGTAACGTTAGCTGTTTTGCTTTTGGCTGTAGAAAGTGAAAATCACTGTTACGGATAGACAATTGCGTTATGAACTGCTCAATGGTTATCTCAGTTTCATTGACAACTATCAGGCTTTCTTTAAGCTCAACAAGCTCAGCCTTTATTGAAAAGGGCATTTCAACAAGTGCTGAGGAGGACTTATTTTCTGATGAAACTTGATTGTCGCTCTCATCGTCAGATAAGTAGTGTAAAGAGAAATAATCGGCTGTTGCTGATTTAATGCATAAGGTTTTATTCCAGATACAGACAAAATTAATCTCTGTTGATAAGCCATTTACCCTAATATCAAGATTATCTAGCTGTAATTGAAATGAGTTTAATCGCACATCCCGAACTAAAGAGCCGCTTTTATAGTCAAAGGTAACACCCTCAATATTATTGAGTAATGTTAAGGTGATATTTGTGCCCACCGGAGTCGTTACGAGTACGGTGATAAAGCAAAGTGATATTGCCAAGTACTTAGCTATAACCAAACTAATTTTGCGCCACATCATAACTCAGCACCTAAACTTATATGAATTCGATTAGTTTTTTTATCGCCATCAAAACCAAAGGCGTAATCAAATTTTACAGCACCAACGGGTGTCAGATAATGGATACCTGAGCCAAATGAATAGACCGGATTAAATTCACCTTTATTTGCCACACTGCCGCCATCAGAAAAGAAAGCGACTCGCCATTTATTGGTTAGATAATATTGATACTCAATGCTTGCTACCATCAAACGTGTACCACCAACGACAATTAGCTCAGAGTTTTCGGGGTCTGAGGATGACGGAACTGTAGAGCCAATAGATTGATAGTCAAAACCACGAATACTTTGGTCACCACCGGCATAAAATCGTAATGAAGGCGCTAATTCGGCATCTCTATCAATATATATAGCCCCTAATTCAGCCCGGGTTACTAAACGGTGCTTTGGTTTCAATGTGGTAATGTAATTCCAGCGGCCATGTATTCTAAAAAAGCTATTATCTGATCCGGCTTTTAAATGCGCTCCTTCAATATTGTAAATTTGTCTAAAGCCAGAACTTGGATCTAAAGCAGAGCCACCGCGAATGGTTCTAGACCACAGAATACCTGGAATAATATATTGCACATTATCTTGTTTTGACCAATCAATATTAGGCTCAACTTCGTCTAAATTATAGTGCCACGCTTCTTGGTGCACTCGGGTATAAATTTGTCTATTCCAGTCGTCTTTACTGAGTACACGCCCGATTTGGGCGGAATAAACCTTTGAAGTTAAATCAGGGTATTCATCATTTTCTACGGTTATTTTAAATTGTAATAAATCTTCAGTTGGGTGACCTAAGGGAATACTGTAAATAAAGTTACCAGTAGGGTTAATTGGAGAGTATTCAATTTTAGTTTCTTGAAAGTGACCATATTGATTAATAAGCGGTGTGCGCCAACCAACTGAAAGACGATACTTAGTATCGGTGGCATAACCTACACCAAAATCAAATTGGTGACTTTTTGCAGGGGTAAGAGTCACATTAATAGGGATGGTATAATCATCTACTCTATCTTCAGTTTTCATGGCAGGAAGAGCCTGCACATTACTAAAATATTGAGTAGATTGAAGCTGTTGCTGTAGTTTATGAAAATCATGGGTATTATAAAAATCGCCTTTTTTGAAAGGGATCATACCCGTTAATAATTGTGGTTTGAGGTTGGAGTCGTTGAAATTTACCTCACCAAAACGGTACCGAGGGCCACTGTCATAGGTAATATTGATGTTTGCATCATCAAAGCCTTGTTTAATGGTTATATTACTATCGATTAATTTCCCATCAAAATAACCACGTTGTAGCGCCAAGGATAATAAGTCAGATTTCACTTTTTCGTATTTACCATGATGAAGTTTATCGCCATGGTGTATGTCAATATTGGTGAGCAAAGCTGTAAAAGCAGGATCGTTTTGCGCAGCGCCTGTTATCTTGATGTCGACATTATCAAGTAGGGTTGGTTCGTTTACTTTGACGATAAGTATTAATTTCCAAGGATCTTTTTCAACAACTATACTTATGTTTGCTTGGTAATAACCTAATGAATTTAATGCATTGAAAGCTTTCTCTTTGGCTGAGTAGATAAAGGCAGAGCGTTCTAAATCAGTTTTTGGCAAAGCACCTAAATAGGAATTGATGTTTCTTTTAACTGCTTTCGATAATTCGCCATCAAATGCCACCGTTAAATTAGTTGCAAAAGCGACGTTGCTGAAACATAGAAACAACAATGGCACTACTAACGATTCGATTTTTATATTAAAAACCTTTAATAGCGCACTGAAGTGATGTGGGATGTTCAAAACCATTAAATAGATATTATTCCTGAAGAATTTATTACTGATTGCATGGTAAATATTACGCTATAAATAGTATTCTGACCATGAGTATTAGTAAACTCCTTGTGCTGACATTCGTTGTTTTTAAAGGGGTTACTCAATGCAGACTGATTTAAAAACCCTGTTGCCTGATATACGATTAAAGGTAGAGTTTATTATTGTAATGGAATTAACCTTTTCATTAGCTAAAAATCAAATTGCAAATAAACAGTATTATAATTACTACCCCCTTTAATTCGCCCAAACTGAGAGGCCGATTCAAATATAGAAGAGCGATGGTGAATGCCATAACCAAGCCATGTTGCTTTTAACGCGTTGGCATTAAAAATATCACCCAAATTAATATCAACAGAAAAGTCTATCGCGTTCATTAGTTTACTTGGGCTATATCCTTTTTCTTCCATCTCAGTTTTCTCTATATATGTCACATCGGAGACGTATGAAATTCCTTCTGCTATGCCTAAGCGCCAACGAACTGGCCAATGAATGGTGTAATAAGCTTTGATGCCGAGTTGGTATTCCTGTTCGCTATCTTGTACATCTGATTGCCAGTGCCAAGCAAAGCCAGTAACGAGATACAATTCAATCGGTAAACTAAACAATTCATCCGTTAGCGGTACGCCATAGAATAAAGAAGTGAGTTGGTTGTTAAATTCGTCTTTTTCAGTATCACCCGCAAGAATATCGCCAATATTAGACGGTGTTGCCCAGCCGTGAGCAACGCGCAGGTAGCTGCCATTGCTTAGTGTGTTTTTTTTGCTTTTAGTTTTATCATTGAAAAAAGAAACCCCAAGGTATGCCTCACTTTGCCAGCGTTTATCAACAATATTACTTTGATAAGCGTTATTATCTAATCCGGTTACACCGAGTGAACCTATGAAGTATAAGTTAGAAATGACATGGTATCTTGATTCAATGGTTGCATTTACATCGATACCGGCACCAATGCGTTCATCGGTTAATTCATTCAAGGCATAATAATAACTATTAAATTCAGCACTTTTATAACGAGCGGTTAATTTGGGTCTAAATTCCCAACTGTCGTATTGAAAGTACCAGCTGCTAATGAAGTTTGCATACGGCTTTCCATTAAGATCACTTAAAATTTCAACATCAAAATGATGGCTATCACTGGTGTTTTTACGCCATTGAAAACCAAAATCAAAGGTATCGGCTTGTGTTTTATTTTGGTATTCATTGGGAATATCGACAAAGCGCAGGCGACCTAGGGCATTAAGTTCCCAGTCAACTTTTTTTAGCAGGTGTCCGCCACCCTCAATACCGCGTAGAAAAAAAGTATCTCCTTCATAAAACATCATAGGTACGATACTGTTAACTTTATCATCCTCGGCATCAAACGGAATACTGGCACTTCTAACTAGAAGACCTAAACCCCAAGGTTTTTCTTCAGCCTTAGGGTTAGCAAATGCATTCAAACTGATGGATAATAAAACTAATGAGATGATTAAGCGCATAATTATTTCTCTAAAATCAATGAGGTTTACATCATTTATGTTAGCAGTATAGTGAGAGCCGTGGGAGTTAATGTGAAGTAAATAACACGAAAATTTGCTGACTGATATTATAGTTAAGCATTTTGCAATTCGGTTGTTAGATTTAACAATCACCTTTTTAGCAATACACTGTAGCCTTATTGGGCAAAACTGAACTAGGAAAAAAAATGTCATTGATCGCGAACACACCTAAACCGCCATACTATGCTGTTATTTTCACATCAACACGGACAGAAGGGGATAACGGTTATGGTGAAATGGCTAACAGAATGGTTGAACTAGCACAGCAGCAATCAGGATTTTTAGGCGTAGAATCAGCCCGTGAAGAGGTTGGTATTACTGTTTCTTATTGGGCTGATCTAGCTTCAATTAAAAACTGGAAGTCAAACGCTGAACATTTACAAGCTCAAAAAGCGGGACATGAATCATGGTATGAGTCATTCAGAGTACGTATTTCAAAAGTCGAACGAGATTACGGTATCTAATATGGTTGGTATAATCTATAACGACTTTATTTTTGTTTAAAAGTGATTAACAATATTTTAAACTGATTGAATACAAAGAGTTGTTTAACAGAACAATACTTATGGATAATCAGCTATAGTGTCTATGTAAGTATTTGTGACCTTTATCAGGAGTATTACTCATTAAACCTCTATGGATAGTCATCTTTATCATTGTGTTGATTTGGTCGGGAATATCTCCTAAAGATCAATTTACTTGGTTTCTTGAAGTACTTCCTGCATTAATCGGTGCTGTGTTATTAACGGTTACCTACAACTCATTTCGCCTTACATCAATGTTATATTTCTTTATATTATTACATTGCATTGTATTAATGATTGGTGGTCATTATACCTATGCTGAAGTGCCATTTTTTGATGGTTTATTCGGTGCAGAACGTAATAATTACGACAAAGTAGGGCACTTCTTTCAAGGTTTTGTTCCTGCGCTTTTAGCAAGAGAAATTTTAATACGGAAAAAGGTAGTCAACGGTAACGTTTGGCGTAATGTGATTATTGTTTCTATCTGCCTAGCATTCAGTGCTTTTTATGAGTTACTTGAATGGTGGGTGGCGTTGATGTCTGGTGAAGATGCAGAGGCATTCTTAGGGACACAAGGTTATATATGGGACACCCAGTCAGATATGGGATTGGCCTTGTTAGGAGCAATTTGTTCATTAATTGTCTTAGCAAAAATTCATAATCACCAATTAAAAGAAATCAGCAACAATTAACACGAGATGGTATGTGAAGGCTTAATATTGTCTCAGTTTTACTGCGCTTCAAATTCAGCCACTCATATTGCTCTTTATTAAGCTAGTACACTTAGGGAAGTTTTTTAATGCCTCATGTAGAAATTAAATATTCAGATAATGTCGAGTTCGATACACATCAAGTGTTTGACGTGATCGAAAAGATCATTAATAAACAAGATAAGAGTGCAGGGGGATGTAAATCAAGAGCTTACCCGTGTTCACAATACAAATACCCACACATACTCGTTACCATTTCGTTATTAACGAAACCACACCGAGACGAAATATTTACCCAACAGTTAAGTATTGAAATAGAGTCAGCGATAAAAGCTCATTTAAAACAAAGTTTGTATTTTTCATTGAACATTGAATACAGTTTGAATTACTACACCACCAATATTCATCGTGTTGCAGGAGACAATCTGCAGAGAATGGATGACAAGATTAGCGATTAATTTTAACCACTACCATTACTTGCCTTTTAGAGGGCGTTTTACCACAACACGGATAAGCACATGTACCTTTTACTAACCGTAATCGTTTCAACCTTAATTGCTGGATTGGCTATGCCATTAGGTGCTGTCATTGCACACTTTGAGCGTATTAAAGAAAAGTGGATTGAGGAAGAGTTTAGGCACAGTGTCATGGCATTTGGCGGCGGAGCGCTATTGTCAGCTGTTGCGTTAGTGCTAGTACCTGAAGGCATGGCAACGCTTGAACCACTTTCAGTGTGTTTTTGGTTTATTGTTGGTGGGCTGAGCTTTATGTCCCTCGATGTTTACCTTAAAAAAATAGATACGCCGGCGAGTCAACTCGCGGCAATGCTTTCTGATTTTATTCCAGAATCAATCGCCCTAGGTGCAGCATTTGCCACAGGTGATAGTAGCGCTTTTTTACTTGCCGGATTAATTGCTCTACAAAATGTTCCTGAAGGGTTTAGCGCTTATCGAGAATTAAGCACTACTGCGGTTTATAAACCGAGAAAGATAATCACCATGTTTACCTTAATGGCCTTACTTGGCCCAATTTCTGGTGTATCTGGCTATTTATGGTTATCTGACTACCCAGAAATCATCGCCGCGATCATGCTTTTTGCTTCCGGCGGTATTCTTTATTCAATATTCCAAGATTTAGCACCTCAAGTAAAACTAGAAAAACATTGGGCTCCACCAATGGGCGCAGTACTAGGTTTTGTTCTTGGCATGCTTGGTTTCATGTATACAGCATAAAGTCTAATTATTAGCCTTGGTTGCATTTCCTCACTTACCAATTATAAAAATATAATAGGATTAACAAATGTCTGAAGTCACTATTTATTATCTTGAAATGAACTCAATAAACGAGTTAAACCCTAAGCACGAGTCTAAAGGCTTGACCATTACAGAAGTTGAAATCAAGAATTTTCGACTCAATCGTTTTTTATATCAATATGTTGGAGAGCCGTGGCAATGGACTGATAAACTCTCCCACACTGATGAATCTTGGAGAGCTTATGCTGAAAGCCCAATGGTTAGTACTTTTGTGGCTTATTATCGAGGCGCAATTGCAGGATATTTTGAGCTACAAAATACTGCATCAGGGGATGTAGAAATTATGTACTTTGGCTTGGCTGAAGATTTTATCGCTAAAGGTTTTGGCGGCTATTTACTGACATGTGCTATTAAATCAGCTTGGTCTTTGCCTGATGTAAAACGTGTTTGGCTTCATACCTGTAGTCTTGACCACTTAAGTGCTTTGCAAAACTACAAAGCCCGTGGTTTTAAAATCTACAAAGAAGAAGTAGAACAAGCTTGACCAGTAAAATTGACTGTGATGAGAGTCACTTTATTGGATTATTATATTAATAAACCTTCTCAGTGAAAGGCAGTTAAGGGCGCATTGCTGAATCCGTTTTTAATATTTTACGCTTCGTATCGACATATTACTGAGAAGTCTCAGTAACACACATCAACCAGTGGAATACTTTGTTTAAACAATTGAAAGTTAGAAATTAATATTGTTTTTTTACTTGCGTATTACTGAGACTTCTCAGTAATACGCAAGTTTCTCTATCAATAAAGTAAAAAATATTAGAATAAGGTTTTGAAATTAAAGGATATTGAGTTACTTTATTCAACAATCAAGTAGATGGGATTTACTGAGACGTCTACATAATAAGCTGTTATGTTTTCAGGGCTGTCATGAGTTTTCTGTTTAGAACGAGTGTCATAAAGAATATGGAAAAATGGTTTGAGAAAAATGAAGTTTTTGGACTTAAGTTACCTGATGGTTGGTTCGGTAGACCTTATGATAATCATCACAGGATAACTTTACTTGAAGACAGGAAACATAAACTACTAATTGAAGTTGATGAGCAGTTATTCTTTCTAATCACTAAGCCAATAAAATGCTCCCAAGTTGATGGTGATTTGGTGATTAGTGACTTCAAACAGATCACATTTGATCGCCAAGGTTATGGTGATATGAAATCTCATTGTAAGGTTTATGACTCAGGGGTATTAACCTTTGTAACTTTAAAGTATTGAAAACATAACAAGAAATTAAACAAGGACAAAAAAACAGTTGGCTTTTTGTTCACTACGTTCACTTATTTTAGCCAACCATTTTTTGCCTGTTAATTGGGCGTTAGGTTTCAGTGTTACCCACAATTAGTGGACACCTTCTATAGTTAGATTATGTCTAACATTGAGGTGATACATGACTAAGAAACAAACCCAAGCATATACTGAAGAGTTTCGAAAAGAAGCTGTGCGTAGAGCTGAGAAAAAAGGTAATACTGCTGCTTCCGTAGGTCGAGAACTTGGTATCAGTGCCCAACAAATCTACAACTGGCGACGCCAGTTTAATCGCCTGTCAGATAAACAATTCAACTCCCTTCATGGTGTTGATTACTCTAAAAAAGAAACAGAAGAAGTCCGTCAGTTAAAGCGTAAGCTGCATGATTTAGAAGAAGAAAATGAGTTTCTAAAAAAGGCTACTGCGTACTTTGCGAAGCACCAAGAGTAAAGTACGCCTTGATTAATGAGTTCAAACGACGCTTTACTGTCGTGTTGATGTGCCGTGCTTTGATGGTTTCACGTTTAGGCTTTTATCGCTGGCTAAGTTGCCCGGATAATCGATGGAAGTTAAAGCGTCGATTGATAACGGCTAGTGTGCTTGATGTCTATGGCACGTTTAAAGCGCGTTATGGTGCACCTCGTATCGCTAGAGAGCTTGCTGCTTTAGGGATTAGTTGCTCAAAAAACTATGTTGCTAATATCATGCATATTGAAGGAATACGGGCCCGCAATGGTAAAGCATTTAAGTATAGCCGTCATAGTTCAGCGATGATTAACGTAGCAAGTAATGTATTAAAACGTCAGTTCGCTGTGGATAAGTCTAATCAAAAATGGGTGACGGACATCACGTATATCTGGGTGAAAGACACCTGGCTGTATTTAGCCACGGTCATGGACTTGTTCTCTCGCAGTATTATTGGCTGGTCGCTGGATTTAACGATGACAGAGCAACTCAATACGGATGCACTGCAAATGGCATTTGTTCGTCGAGACATAGCACCAGGGTTAATTATTCATTCAGATCGAGGTGTGCAATATCGTGCGGTTAAATACCAAGACTTAATCCGTAGTAAAGGTGGTGTAGTAAGTATGAGTCGACGAGGTAATTGTTGGGACAATGCGGTGATGGAATCGTTCTATAGTCGCTTGAAAGTAGAGCTTATTTACGCAGAGCAATACCGCTCGATAGATGAAGCAAAATCGGGTATATTTGAATACATTGAGGTTTTTTATAAGCGTTTACGTAGGCATTCAGCCTTGGGCTATGTTAGTCCTGCTGAATATGAGCGCATTGGCGCATAACCAGTGTCTACTTTTTATGGGTAACACCAGCTTTTTCTATCTTTTGCCATACATCCTCAATTAGCAATACTGCTATTCCATTATTATTCCCTGATATCAGGCGAAAACCAGTTCATGCAGGTTTTTGTTTGTTTAATTTTGCTTCCAAAAGAAGCCACACTTTCATTCAAATATCTGTGGTGTAGTTGAGATCAAATTTAGGGGGGCAGTTTATTTTTGCTTCAACTTTAAGCGAGATCTTTAGCCAAAAGTCAATGTTCCCTATAAATTTTGCTACTTAAGTTAACACGTTAAAAAACACCTGTACAACAAAGTGGTAACTAGCATCCATTGCTTTGATCTCGCGTAATAAAAAGCATCTAGACCAACTTCAATCCCCTTTGGCTTCAAAAGCTGCCAAAAATAAAGCCCCTTGATGCCCAATAATAAAAGAAAGATTTTGAGAAAAACTTTATGTCCATATCCTCTGCCACTGCTAAAGTAATTCAACGCCATACAAAACGTGAAGTAAAATTAAGAGGTTAATTTTAAACAATATTTTTATAACGATATCACTTTAAAAAAGTGCTGTAAAATGGATGGTAATATTGGATTTTGAACAACAAAACACCAGGTCTCAAGGGGTCATGAGGCCATTCTCTCAAGTGTTCGGTGGACTGTTGCCCTACTCACGTTGTATTTTCTAGCTAGTGCGGAAACAGATTCACCATTTAATTTAGCTTTATATAATTCTGTAGCTTGCTTATCAGAAAGTGCTGGCATTCTTCCAAGATGTCGTCCTTGTGCCTTTGCTTCAGCTCGCCCTTCTGCTGTTCTAGCTTTAATAAGATCTCTTTCAAGCTGAGCGAATACGCCACATAAATTGATCATGGCATTAGAGAAAGGATTATCATTACCTGTATTTAAAGAACCATCAATTATATTCAAACATGCTTTTTTATTATGGATGCTATCAATAACATCTAAAATAGATTTTAATGATCGGCCTAGCCGATCAAGGCGACAAACAATCACTACATCGCCTTCACGAATAAAATCAACCAACTCTTTAAGTTTTTCATCATTTTTAACTGAAACACCACTGTGTTTGCCATGAAATATTTTTTCACAACCAAAATCCTTCAACTGCTTCAGTTGAAGGTCAAGTTCTTGTTCTTTTGTTGAAACTCGCGCAAAGCCTACTTTCATATTAAAACGTACTAAAGTTACACCTTTCGTACACCTTATAAAAATATTGTACGAAAGTCAACGAAAACACTTACGTACATGTACGAATATAAAAACCATCTTACGAACAAATTTAGCTAAAAGTATTCCTATATCACTTTAATTCACATAGCATTTTTCATAAGATTATTATTTTAAATATAATAAGAGATGCCGATGTCAGAAATTGAAAATGCTATTGATGAAAAACTTAATAAATACCTTAGTGAATTAGCAGAAGTCGAAAAGTTTAAACATGAAAATATAGGTACATGTGAAGATGGTCGCTCAAAAGTACAAATTACTTGTCGTAATGAATATTTAGACCATGACGTTAGCGTGGTACTAAACGATGACAGCATTGGTATTTTTCCATACTTCGAAGGGCATATAGCAAAAATGAACGTGCAAGGAATAAAGGAAGTAAACATCACACTATATGGCTATTTTCCTGGAATGATACGTAGCTCAGATGAAGTTGAGTATATTGAAGGTGTAGTTAAAACATTAAGGTCTGGCGCAACAAATGATTTCTTTGGTTCCTATGGTTAATTTATAAAAACTAAACTGCACAATTCAAAGTGGTGAGCACTTTTCCTATTGCCCTTCCTTTACAATTCAGTATTATTCACTCAGTAAAAATTTTAATCTAAAAGGAATAATAAAATGAATAAAGCTGAATTAATTGAAAAAATTGCTGAAGGTGCAGACATATCAAAAGCCTCTGCTGGTCGTGCTTTAGATAGCTTTCTTACATCTGTAACAGAAGAGTTGTCAGGAGGTGGTGAAGTTGCTTTAGTTGGTTTTGGAACTTATAAAGTTAACGAACGAGCTGCTCGCAAAGGCCGTAATCCTCAAACAGGTGCAGAGATCCAAATAGCTGCCGCTAAAGTACCTTCGTTTAAGGCAGGTAAAGCATTGAAGGATGCTTGTAATAGCTAGCAAATCCAATCTTAGAGATGAATATTTGTATAATATCCATCTCTAAACTCTACTGATCTTTATAGTTTCTTCTAAAATATTTTAAGTTAAATAAAATATGAAAATGACATCATTACAACTATTGCATAAAAACATGCTAGTGATTGGCAGTGAAATGCAACAATTTCAAATTACTGTTGGTGCTATTAGTTTTGATTGCTTATTTTCTACTAGGGATACCCCACATTATATTTTATCGCTAACTTTAAGAGGAGAGCACCCAAAATTCTTTTTGTTTCAAGTTAAACCTGGCTACTGGATAACCCCTTATTTCGGTGATTTTTATGATGAACTAGCCGCTGCACTTCGCACAGGTAAAAATACTGGGAACAAATTAATGCCAAAGGAATTTTTAGAGAACTTAAATAGTAAAATACCTACAAAAGCTTCTAAGAAAAGAGAGCCTAGCGCTGGTGAAATAATTATATTACGCCCAGATATTACTGAGCAAAGGGATAGACCTTACTTTAATACTTGGATGTATTGGAAGAAAAGCACTAACAAAGGTCCTACAAAAGAAAACAGACATAAAACTCTGATGGTTTTAGGGCCAGAAGCTTTAGCTTATAGTATTGAAAAGAATGCCTCTTCCAAATGGAGCGCTATCGATATGAATAAAGAATGGGGTATTTAAGTTAAATTCATACTATGTGCTAGGCCAGAAATAAGTCCATCAATTTGATTGTCTTTTAAAACATATTTAGGCACATACTTCATCCCAGAAGGTAAATCCTGTTGTTGACAAAGTAGTGCTCCGAGATTTTGGCCAAATGATGAAATAATGAAATCTTTCAAAACACTTGGTCCTTCTATCTGATAAGCAGTTCTAAAAACGGATAAATCACCAATCCAACCATCAACTTCTATCCAGCAATGACTACTCCAAGATGAAGATATCACTTTGCCTGATTTAGTCGGTTCGGGTAAATTCTTTTACATTTAATAATAGTTTTCCTGAAATTTTTAAGTCCCATGCGACTACCATTGCAGGTATAGAGTAATGATACTTCAAATTTAAAATATCAGAACAAAATAGTCTCTTTTCGTACTAATATTTAATATATTATAACCTTCTTATTAGCCTTTTTAGCTCTATACATTGCGATATCAGCTTTTTTAATAAGCTCATCATTACTTTTATCGCTACTATTAAAAAGACAAATACCAGT
>OJGO01000151.1_pt1 | contig 34776 bp, 40 predicted proteins | sample 1594871 | NCBI WGS metagenome assembly OJGO01 (sample SAMN05416798, study PRJEB24817) | seawater metagenome | isolation source: Sea water | place: Canada:Atlantic | collected 2013-07 | reverse complement strand
CTTATATCTATAAAAATTATTGTTTGTTTTCTAAATTCAATACGATTAACTACATAGAGCTGTATTTTTCTCGTAATCGTTGGCGAACAAACTCTGCTGCGGTATTGAAAATGAAGGTAAATATAAATAAGACAAAAGCAGCCAAGAATAATATTCGATAATGAGAGCTTCCTACTTCAGACTCCGGCATTTCTACCGCAATGTTTGCTGCAAGGGTTCTCATCCCTTGGAAAATACTCCAATCTAAAATCGGCGTGTTACCTGTGGCCATCAAGACAATCATAGTTTCACCGACCGCTCGGCCAAGCCCCATCATAACTGCCGAGAAAATACCGGGACTTGCCGTAAGCAGCACTACTTTAATCAGTGTTTGCCACTGCGTAGCACCCAAGGCTAATGAACCACTGGTTAGATGACCTGGTACACTAAATATTGCATCTTCAGCCATAGAGAAAATAGTAGGAATAACAGCAAATCCCATCGCAATGCCAACCACTAAAGCGTTTCGTTGGTCAAAGTTGATACCCAAATCATTGGTTAAGTATTGACGCATATCACCATTAAAAAATGCCAACTCAAGTACGCCCGATAGAGAAAAAGCAGCATAAATAGCTAAAATCATTACAGGTATTAACAACAGAGGCGCCAATGTTTCTGGTAGTTTGTCTTTCCAGTGATTTGGTAAGTTATGCCACGTAAACGCTGTTATTAATGTTGATAGAGGCAGGAATATAAAAAGTAGAAATATTGCCGGTAAATATTCTTCCATCAATGGTGCTAACCATAAACCCGCTAAGAAACCTAAAATAACTGTTGGTAATGCTTCCATCATTTCAATGGTCGGTTTCACTTTTTTACGCATGCCGGGTGTCATAAAGTATGCCGTGTATATCGCAGCAGTTAAGGCAATAGGTACGGCAAATAACATTGCATAAAGAGCCGCTTTAATGGTTCCAAAAGAAATAGGGACTAAAGAAAACTTACCTTCAAAGTCATCAGAGCCTGATGTTGACTGCCAGATATAGTCTGGCTCAGGATAACCTTCATACCAAACTTCCTGCCATAGCGCTTGCCAAGTAACTTCAGGATGCTCATTATGAACACTAAAAGACTGTAAGTTTTTCTTAGAAGTGTCTAGAGGATCATTACCAATAATAATCAAACCATTGGCACGAGGTGCTATCGCAAATGCTTCTGGTTGTGCTGAGGCAAGTTTACCATGCCACAGATGTGCTGAACTGGTGGTATAAAAAACATTGACCATGCCGCTTTCTGTCATAGTGTAAAAGCTTTTTCTATATTGCTCAGTGTAAATAGCGGTTATCGCATTTGATGCTTGCTTGCTCTTGTCATGATCAGTTTCACCATCATTCGCATTAAAGCTTCGAATTTGCTTAAACTGACGACCAGTCTCCATTGCAACTTCAAACCACTGACTAACTCGACCACTGCTATCACCAAGCAACACAGAGCTACTACCTGAAAGCAGTGCCATAGAGGTGAGGTAAGTATTTTTGTTATCAAAAGTTGGTGTAATTGTAGCTTTAAGACTAACTTCTTCATCATCATTTAGTGAATACACATATACCGTTGAAGCGCTTCGAATAAACGCTAAACTTAAATCGGGTGTTACTTTTATTTCATCAACAGCATCATCAATGAACTCAATTTGTTGAAAAATAGTCTCGTATTCAACATCATCTCCATCACTAGAAGAACTAAAATCATCTTCAGCAATAAAGCTGGTTTTTATTAAACGTTTATCTTCAGTAAAAGCTATAAATACAACTTTTTCATCATCCATTGCAAAAGCTAATTGAGAAAGCTGTGCTTGTTGTTCATCAATCATTAATGAATCTTGACCAAGGGGATAATTAACTTGAGGAATAATTTCACGGGTATCATTAACGTACTTAGCATAAAAGCTTGGCTGAATTAATAACGTTTTACCCTTGGTGGTATGAAGTAATTTATTCGCAGATAAAGAGTTAACTACATTAACCACTTTTTCTTGATTGAAGTCATCACTTGCAAATAAGGACATTGAAAGTGCATTATCACCAACAGCAAACTGATTGTCTGCTTCAGGAGCACTACCTTTTAAATGATAAAAATCAATGTTTCCGGCTGCTGTTACTTCATAAGCCACTTCTTGTAACTCATCAACACCAGTACTCAACACCTTATCATTAGCTTTTAAGTCGAGATTGATACTCACTTTAGGTTCTATTTGAGCAGATTCAAAAATAGGTTTTACAACGTAAAGTAAATATAAAAAAATAAGTACTAGGGTAAACAAAACGCTAATACCACCAAGGGTTATTAACCATTTTGCCAATGAATTTTTGACCCCACGGCTACGATTCGAACTAACAAGACTTGCCACTTAATTAACCTTATTATCAACAAGCTAACTATTAGCTCATTCAATATAGAAAATATTATAAAAATAACTGAGCGCAGTATAAGTCAGTTATGTGACAATTTTATTACAGCTAAAAATCGATTAGAGAATAAATTGTTTTGGGAATACTTGGGGAATAAAAAAGCAGCTCAAGTGGAGCTGCTTTTTTAAGATTCTTATGACCTTGGATATATGGAGAGTTATCAGTTTAGCGCTTTAACCCTTTAATTCAAAAAATCAATATACCAAGGCATCGCTTTATCAATACCTTGTTGAATTTTGAACTCTGGCTCAAAGCCAATTAATGATTTTGCTTTAGAAATATCAGCCTGAGAATGTCGGACATCTCCAGCTCTAAAGTCTTGATACGTTGGCGATTTTTTATAATCAACACCGTTGGCTTGTAAAGCTGTTTTTAAACTATTGAATAGTGTATTTAAGCTTGTTCTATCGCCGAGGGCTACATTATATACTTGATTTTTACCCGCATCATTAGCTGTTGCCGCTAGAATATTAGCTTGCACCGCATTTTCAACAAAACAGAAGTCACGACTCGTTTCACCATCACCGTTTATAAGTAACTCGTCATTAGCTATCATTGCAGCTGTCCACTTAGGAATAACTGCAGCATACGCGCCATCAGGATCTTGTCTTTTACCAAAGACATTAAAGTAACGTAAACCAGTACAGTTTAGACCATAGGTTTTATGAAAAACATCCGCATAAAGCTCATTAACATATTTAGTTACGGCATAAGGAGACAATGGTTTACCGATAGCATCTTCAACCTTTGGTAGTGCTGGGTGATCACCATAAGTAGAGCTTGATGCTGCATAAACAAAACTCTTTACCTGAGTTTCTTTAGCTGCGGTTAACATAGTTAAAAAACCAGTGATATTTGCTGAGTTAGTTAATAATGGGTCAGCAATTGATCTTGGAACTGAGCCAAGCGCAGCTTGATGAAGAATATAATCGACGCCATTATCGTAATAATTAAGTGCGGTTTGGCAATCATCTAATTGACGAATATCACCTTGAACAAAATAAAAGTTTTGCCATTGTTCAAGTGATACTTGTGCTTGGACTTCGTCCAGATTGTGTTGATGACCTGTTGCGAAGTTATCTAAACCAACGACCTTCTGATTTAATAAAAGCAGTGTTTCTAAAAGGTTTGATCCGATAAAGCCGGCACAGCCAGTGATCAGCCATATTTTGGGTGAATCGAGTAGTTCTTGCTTAATTTTTTGAAACTGAGTCATTTTTAATAATCCTTTCTTGAAAAAGCCCACTTACCTGAAATTTCAGATAAGCGGGCTTTTATTATAGCTAAATAAAGTATCGCTAAGACTATAAACGAATATCAGCTAAGTCTATATCTAGCATATATTTTAAATCATAAATCACATGGTTTTCTTTCATCAATGCTTTAATCTCAGCAGCAGTTAACGCTTTAAACTCATTATGCGCAACAGCAAAAATAACCGCATCATAGCAATTTGATTTAGGTGCTGAAATTAACTCTACATTATATTCCTGTTTTGCTTCCTCTGGGTTTACCCAAGGATCATAAACATCAACATTAATATCGAATTCAGCTAGTTCAGAGATAATATCAACAACTTTGGTATTGCGGACATCAGGGCAATTTTCTTTAAAAGTTAAGCCCATCACCAGAACATTAGCACCATTAACCGGTAATTTTCTTTTTAGCATGGTTTTTACTAATCTTGAAACGACATATTCTCCCATTGCATCATTGATGCGACGGCCTGCAAGAATCACCTCAGGATTATAACCAATGGACTGCGCTTTATGAGTCAAATAATAAGGGTCAACACCGATACAGTGACCGCCAACAAGACCTGGTCTAAACGGTAAAAAATTCCACTTAGTGCCGGCAGCTTTTAAAACTTCTTCAGTATCAATATTAAGCTTATTAAAAATAACGGCAAGTTCATTAATCAAGGCAATATTTAAGTCACGCTGAGTATTCTCAATAACTTTTGCAGCTTCAGCCACTTGAATGCTTGACGCTTGATACGTACCTGCTGTAATAATAGATTTATATAAGCTATCAATAAATTCAGCGACTTGCGGCGTTGAGCCCGAAGTTACTTTTAATATATTTGTTACTCTATGCTCTTTGTCACCTGGGTTGATACGCTCAGGGCTATAACCAGCATAAAAGTCATGATTAAAAACTAAGCCAGAATGGCGTTCTATTTCAGGTAAACAAACTTCTTCAGTGGCTCCCGGATATACCGTAGATTCATAAATAACGATATCGCCTTTATCAATCACTTGGGCCAGCATAGCACTCGCCTTTACTAACGGCGTTAAATCAGGCCTTTTATGTTTATCAATAGGGGTTGGTACAGTGACAATATAAATATTACAGTTTTTTAAATCGGCAACTTCAGCAGAATATGAAATAAATTCTGAATCAGCTAGTTCTTCACTTGAGACTTCTAAAGTAAAGTCATGGCCTTGCTTTAGTTCATCAACACGTTTGGTGTTAATATCAAAACCTAATGTTGGATACTTTTTACCGAACTCTACCGCAAGCGGTAAACCAACATAACCTAAACCTATAATGCCTAGCTTCACGTTTTCTAATGAGTGCAACATACGACGTCCATTTATTGTTTTTGATTAAACGTACTTATAAACCTATGCGAAGAGATAATGGTCTAAGGTTACCACTACCTCTTGTCATTTTATTTAAATACCACTGATAGCAGCAATTGCAACTGCTGAATTATAGATGATGCCAGTAACACTAGTCCACAATGCTAGGTTATTCATATACTCAGCATCAAGAGGGACAACGATAGTATCACCTGGTCTTAAATTATCACCAGCATCACTACTAAACCAATTACCGCTTTCCATCATTTTAATACTGCCATTGGCAGAAATAATATAAATCCGTCCTTCATCTGCCCGCTTTTTACTACCACCACTTTGAGCTAAATAATCTTCTGCTGATAAATTAATATCGTATATATGTGATGATGTTACTTGCACTTGACCGACAACGTTAATAGAGTTTTTCAAGGTAGGAACATACAATACATCGCCACCTTCCAATAATACATCGTAATTCTTGTTACTGATTACCTTTGGTAAATCAATAACTAACCGTCCAACGGGTTGTACATTAGCCATATCTGCTAACATTTGCTGAACTTCAACATATGATTGCGAATAGTTTTGGTCTGTCATTGACTTAGAGGCCATTTCTATACGTAAATCTGCAGTTAACTTTAATAAGTTTTGTTGCTCAATTTCTCGTAACTGAACACGTGTAAAAACAGAGCCTTCTTGATGAGCAAATTTAGTAAAACCACCTGCTTTAGCAATTAAATCAGCTAAGCTTTCACCACGCCGTACGGTATATTTACCCGGGAAGACAAATTCACCTCGAAGCTCAACAACATTATTTTCACTCCACGCCGGAATTTGATGAATATTCAATCTATCTTTTGAGCTTAATAAAACATTATCTTTTTCGTCACCAGCAAGAGCAGAACTTAAACTAAACATGAGTGACGTTTGTTGCGCCCTATGATTAATTATTTGATTACGAGATACTTCCGCACGCACCATATAAGCCGACTCAGTTAAACCACCTGCGGCAGCAATTAAATCTGATACACGGGCATTTCTAGCCAGTGGATATACACCTGGAAACTTCACTTCTCCATCAGCTTCAACTAATTGAATAGGTTGACCCGACTTACCTTGGCGCTTTAACTTTTCAATTATAGGCATTAACAAACGTTGACGAGAGAAAAGTGTTAACTCTTTAAGATCGAGCTCTTCTTCTAGCTCGCCACCACTAAACTGAGCAATCGATTGTTCAACTAACTTAGCTGCAGCGGCTTCATCACTGTCAAGCTGAGCAACTTGTTCACTATCACCATACTTCAACCAAAATTGTTTTTGCTTATACTTCTCTTTTGCTAACTCTTGCTCTTTCTTGGCGAGGTTATCTTGAGTAAAAGCCAAAGAATCTAAGTTGATTTTACTGTCAATTAGTTTAATAACGCTGGCAAAAACCAAAACTTTATCATTGCCTTGTAAAACAATATTATCTGCTGAATTTGGCGAGGAGATAGCTTTAGCTAAATCAAACTGTAATATCTCAATATTACGGGCAATGTCAATTTCACGCACAACAATAGAATAATTAAGATCCGCCGAATTTAATAAGTGTGAATCGATATTAGGAAAGATATCGGTAATACGTTGACCCGTTTGCCATTGGTATTTTCCTGGGCGAGTAACCGCACCAATAACAGTGATCGACTGCTCAAACATCTCAGCAGCCTTCATCACATAAACGGCATCACCTGCATGTGCTTCTTTAACTAGGTCACTTTCTTTAGTTAGATCAATATTAACAACGGTGCGTAAAGAGTCTTGATTATAACGTTCAACACGGGTTGTTTTAGCAAAGGCTGTTGGCAGAAGTCCACCGGACATTGCCAAAACATCATTAAAATTCTCTTTTTGACTTAATTCATAAATAGCAGGACGTCTAACTTCACCTTCAACACTAATGGTATTGCCTTTAGGCGCGATAAAAATAACATCGCCAGATTGCAATAAAACATCGCTTCGTGAATCACCTTTAATCAATAAGTCATATAAATCTATAGAAGTAACTAACTTACCAGCGCGTTTAAGTTGAATATTACGTAAACTACCGATATCACTGATACCACCCGCGGCAAAAATAGCGTGAGTAACACTTGATAATGAGCTTAAAGTATATGGTCCTGGTTTATGAGCATCGCCTAATACAAAAACACGCATAGAGCGCAAAGAAGCAATACCAACAACCACATCAACACCAATAACCTTTTCTTTAATGCGTGCCGTTAATAAACGTTTCATTTCATTAAATGATAACCCTGAAACCGTGAATGGACCATGAGCAGGAAATATAATCTGACCTTCACGGTTCACGGTTAACTCAAGTTCATCTTTTTCTTTACCAAACACTTGAATAGAAATCTTATCACCTGGGCCAATGATATAGTCAGCTGGAATAGCAATATCCATTATAGGAGCAAATGTTTGTGGTGAATTAGCAAAAACATCGTAACCAAAAGGTTTCAATTCATCACTCTCTTCTAACTTTTCTAGCTCCTCTATCTCCTCTTGAGTAAGAGGATTACCTTCAGCATCAAATTGAGTTCCGCGTGGGAAGGTTTCGGTGTTCTTTTTATCTTCACTAGAACCGCCTTTCGATAATTGCCCTTTTATACTATTTAAATCAACACCCATGCTTTTCGCGAGTGCTTCTTGTTGAGATGGCGGCAATTTTTTAAATTGCTCTAATTGCTGTTGACTTATCTGATTAGCTGCAATCGCCTTTAAAGATAAGTTTGCAAAAATAAAAGCCAATATTAGTAAAGTAGCTAACAAATATCTTGAAAAGTTAAGATTTTGAATTTCAATGTTTTTTTTAGTAGCGGTTGTCATTTTAGCAAAGAGTTCCTATATTGCCCACACGGCATGAGAATAAAACCGAAGGCTTCTGCCTATCCCTGAATAATTTCAAGAACCTTAAAGTTTGTTCACTAATTTTAGTGACGACGAAGTTTACCAGTATATGGTTATGCAAACAATATGTTAGCCTCACTAGTCGCCTTTATCTTGGTGATGTCAATCAGTAAGCACTAGGAAAGATTTCTCTACACCTCCCAAAGCGAGGTAATCATTGATTTATGCCAAAACTTGCCTTTATTTGTTCACACGGGTATAACACTCGCGTAACTAAAAAAACTAAACTTAAAATGTTACGGTAAAACTAACGCTAATGATTATAAAAAATAAAATCTAGGATAATTATATGACTCAACCTAATGCGGGTACCTTGTTTGGCCACCCGAAAGGACTTTTCCTTTTATTTGGTACTGAAATGTGGGAGCGTTTCGGTTATTACGGTATGCGGGCCCTATTGGTATTATATTTAGTAGCCTCAGTACAAGATGGTGGTTTCGGCTGGACTTCAGGTGAAGCACTAAGCCTTTATGGTACTTTTACCATGGCAGTCTATTTAACACCGGTATTAGGTGGCTGGTTAGCTGATAACTATATTGGTCAACGTAAAGCTATCATTTACGGTGGACTGATTTTTTCTTTAGGTTACTTTACTCTTGGTATCCCTAAATCAATGATTGTTGGTATGGAAGAAACGGTATTTTATATTGGCTTATCTTTAATCATTATTGGTAATGGTTTATTTAAAGCAAACGTTTCAAGCTTAGTCGGCGATTTATATGAAGAAGGCGATCACAGACGTGATGGTGCTTTTACTATTTTCTATATGGGCATTAACTTAGGTGCTTTCTTAGCACCAATCACTGTTGGTGTATTGGGCGAACAGGTTAACTGGCACTACGGCTTTATATTAGCTGGTTGTGGTATGTTAGTTGGTTTAGCAATGCAACTTACCTTAGCCAACAAATATTTAGGTGATATAGGTATTGTTCCTTCGGCTAAACGAACGAAAGGCAAGCAAGAAGCTCATGCCCCTATTACTTCACAAGATATCGATCGCATGAAAGTAATCTTAATCATGAGTATGTTCTCAGTCATATTCTGGGCTGGTTTTGAGCAAGCTGGTGGTTTATTTACTATCTATGCATCTGACTTTACAGATCGTACTATCTTTGGTTTTGAAGTAGCAGCATCTTCTTTCCAATCTTTAAACGCCATGTTCATTATCATGCTAGCACCTGTTGTCGCATCTGTATGGGTTAAGATGGGTTCAAACGAACCAACTTCACCGAAAAAGTTTGCCTTAGCGATGGTATTCTTAGCTTTAGGTTTCTTCGTTATGTTATGGGCTACTATGGTTCAAGGTGGTGATGTTACAGTTAAAGTAAGTATGTTATTCCTAGTTTTTGCTTACCTTTTCCATACTTTAGGTGAATTATGTTTATCACCTATTGGGTTATCAATGGTGACCAAATTAGCTCCACTTAAATTCACTTCTGTTTTAATGGGTATTTGGTTCTTATTTACCGCCCTATCAAACAAACTAGCTGGTTTTATCGGTTCATTTGTTGGCGAAGGTCAAGAGATGGTCGACAATGCGGCGAACATCTTTATGGGTGTCGGTATTGCGGCGTTAATTACCGGTATTATTATCTTCCTGTCAGCTGGTAAGTTAGTAGAGTGGATGCATGGTGCAGAAGGCGATAGTATTGTTGATTTAGAAGAAAAAATCGAACAAGAAATCGCCATTACAGGTACTCATGAAGGTGTTACTGAAACTCATAACTAATTAAAAATAGTGTCAACAACAAAATTAAAAAAGCTGGCTGAGCAATCTCCCAGCTTTTTTATTTTTTAAATTGATGCACAACATATACTAATGTAAACAATAATAGTTGATAATTAATTGCCTTAACTATTAAATGATGATCGCTCTTATGGATGCACGCACACAATTACGAAAAGAAATCAGACAACGCCGTAATGCACTATCAGTAACGGAGCAATCTACTGCCGCTGCTGATTTAACCAAAAGCTTGTCTCGTCATAAGAAAATTCTGCAAGCTAGGCGTATAGCCATTTATTTAAGTAATGACGGTGAATTATCGACAACAAGTTTTATACAGTGGTGTTGGCTGAATAAAAAAGAGGTTTACTTACCTGTGGTGCACCCTTTTTGCAAAGGGAACTTACTTTTTTTACGCTACCAGCAAGAAACTAAGCTGATAAGCAATGTTTATGGCATTTTAGAGCCTCAGTTAGATGTCACTAAGGTTTGCCCTTTAACCCAACTTGATGTTATTTGTACGCCTTTAGTCGCTTTTGATAACTCTGGTGCAAGATTGGGCATGGGTGGAGGTTTTTATGATAGAAGCCTAGCAAACTGGCAACAAACTCAAATATACCCTCTTGGTCTAGCCCATGATTGCCAGCTGGTTGACACTGTTCCCGTAGAAGGTTGGGATGTTCCTTTACCGGAAATAGTCACCCCCAGTAAAAGTCATCTGTTTAATAATGCAAATTAATAGTGCAAGCTCAATTACTGCATCGAACAGTTAAAAGCTGAACATCTATAAATACTGCAACTTTAAGTAGTTATTCTATAAACAGTAGTCAATAACTAACTTAGATTGAAGGCCATTGACATATATCAAAAACCTGTTGCCATTGCTTATCAAAGGGCGCCGATATTTTAATCCTTTCATTGCTAATGGGGTGATTAAATTCTAATGATTTGGCTATCAACATCAGGCGCTTAAAACCAAAGTGTTCAATAAAAAATGGATTTTGTTTGTTATCGCCATAATTGATATCGCCGATAATAGGGTGACGTAAATGGGCTAAGTGACGACGAATTTGATGTCGCCTGCCAGTAATAGGACGTACTCGAATTAATGAGTATCGCACGCTATCAAACTTACCCACTTTTATGGGTAAACTCGCTTGCTGTTTAACTTGGTAGTAACTTTGGGCAGATTGTGCAGGCTTATCAGGGCTTACATTTTTATCCCCTAATTTATCTAGCTTCTCTTTAAGGGGGTGATCGATTAAACCTTCAGGTACCGTCAAATGACCACGTGACAAAGCATAATAGGTTTTCACCATTGCTAAATCACAATCATCACCAGATAGTTTTTTTTCCTGAGTATTTGTAGGCTCCGCATTTTTACCAATTGTCACTTGGCTACTTTTATTGGCAAAAGCTTCGCTTAACTTAGTAGCAACATCTTTGGTTAAAGCAAAAAGAAGGACCCCAGAGGTCGGTCTGTCCAATCGATGAACTGGGTAAACATATTGCCCAACTTGATCACGAACTAATTGCAGAGCAAAATAGATCTCATCTCTATCCATATAACTTCGATGGACAAATAAACCAGCTGGTTTATCTACTGCCACCATAAACTCATCTTGATAGAGGATATTAAGTACAGGTTTTTCTGCCTCTTTATCCGCAGCAATAACAAGCTCTACAGTTGAATCATTCATATTTACACCTTTACTCACTTTGTGCTGATAATGTTTTATCTATTGTTTTAATAACATCAATTAAAGGCTTCGCACTCATTGATAAATGCTTAAAAGCCTCTTCTGCCATTGGCGTTAAAGAAATTGTTGTCGGCAACGCTTGTTGTTGATTTATCATCACCGTTATCTTAGGAATAAATATAAACTGTAACCACTGCTCAAATGTTAGGGTATCGAAGCAAAAAGGTGTGTTACTTGAAAGCTCTGCTGCACTTGGCTGCGATATTTGCCAAAGATTTTGTGATTGAAGTTCAAAAGCTAAATCGACGAGTAAAGTCTTGATATGTTCATGGTCTGTTTTTATCATCATCTGTGATTATATTGGCTCGGTTCTTTAAGGTGACTGGATGTCGTCGGTAATATAAGCGTAAATTATTTCAGTGAAATAATTTACTATGTTAATGGCGTCATTATCCTTAAAATAACACTTCATTACAGCAATATTTACTCAGTAGTAAGTACTTTTTTGTATTTCAATGTGTTTTTTTGTACAAAGCCCTAAAAAACACTGTTACATTCCTCGCCTGATTTCGCCCAGATATAACCAAAAGGACTAAGAAGTATGGGTATTGATAGCAAAAGAATCTATATAAATCCTGCAAAAAATTACCTCTTATCACTCAACTCGAATGTAAATACTAATAATTCAGCGCTTGCATTAAACCGCTTGTGTCATAAATTAGAGAAAAATAGCTGTTATTCATCTTTTGATTGGTCAACATTAAGCTATACAACGCTCATTAAGCTTAAATCAGACCTACAAGCAGAAAACTATAGCGCTGGTTCAATTAATACTTACATGTCGTTATTTAAGGGTGTTGCGCTTGATGCGTGGCGGCTTAAACTTATTTCTACCGATGATTATCTTCATATCAAAGATATTAAGCGCGTTAAAAATGTTCGTGTGCTTACTGGTCGGTCACTGCCTCCAGAAGAGATCAAGAAACTCGTTAAGCACTGCACTAAATTAAAAACAAATATGGGTTACCGTAATGCGGCCATAATAGCCTTAACTTATGGGGCTGGTTTGCGTGTTCATGAAGTTGGAAGTATCAAAATAACAGACTTTAAAGAGGATTTAATAACAATCATTGGTAAAGGGAATAAAGAGCGTAATACGCCTTTACCGAGCTTTGTAAGTAAGATTGTTAAACGATGGTTATTAGTTCGAGCTAAATTTAATTGTGATGGATTATTTTTAAGAGTTCATAGGGGAGATCACATTTTAGATTCTCAACTATCAAAAGGTAGTATTCGTAAAATCTTCATCAATGTTTTGGAGCAAGTGGAAAGTGAGCATTTCAGCCCACACGATTTAAGGCGTAGTTATGCAACTAATTTACTTGATGCCAATGTGGATTTATTTACAGTTCAAAACCTAATGGGCCATGCGAACGTCGATACGACAAAGTTATATGACTTACGCGGGGAGAAAACAAAAGCAAGTGCTGTTGAATTACTGCCGTTTTAGTTTAGTTGTTCGTACGAACTAGAGTCCTGCTAGTGCGCCCGTAGTACTTCATGACTATCAAGTTGTTACTTACTCAATTGTCAGTTATTGCCAAAGGCTGTGTGAAAACTCCCAGCGTAAATTTTTTATGCGACGCTACGTAAACCCATAGGTAGTTTGGTTATCAAACGTACTACAGAATTTAATTTACAGCGACTTTTTTCGTTGATATTCTCAAATTGCACCAATTCAAAATAGTTTCCACACAGACTGGCCACTTTGAGGGCATTAGAAAATATGCGTCAAACAACGATTAGGATTAGATTTTATATCGAGAATGTCTTATCTAAGCTACATAAATTAGTTAGTTAAAATTAGGGAGAAGGACAAAAAACAACTGTTTTTTGTCCTAGTTCAACACTTGTTAAATTAACAAACCAGCGACTGTTACACCAGGGATTGACTTTAAAGCTAAAGCTGTACTTTGATCAGCAAAAATAGTTACTCTGCTAAAAGTGCAATCCTCGATAGTACAATTTTCAAAAACCAACATACCTGTTAAATATTTAAGTTTTGGAAGTACTATAAATTCACCACATTCCAAAAATAAATTCTTACTTATTGTCCCCCCCGACAATACTACTGAAGATGGGCCTACAAACGTACAGCCTTTAAAATGTTTATTTTTATGGAGTTGTACTGTTGGAAGTTTCAGATTTTCTAGGGGGATAATTAAATCTTTGAATGAAGAAGCCAAAGGGTTAATTAATTTCTGTTCAATCATTCTTGTGGTTGAATCATCCTTTTTCTTTAGCTCCCAAACAGAATAAAACAGAGCGAAGACAGCAATAGCTGTTTCTGTTAAAAAAGTATTGATTAAAATACTTCTTTCGGAATCTGGTACATTACCAAAATCAAGAAAAACCATTGCTAACGTTCCTAGAGAAGTCAAGATATAAACTCCTGTAAATGTATAAAGCAAAATTGCTTTTGCTTGTTTTTGTATATCCATATATGTGACACCTTAGCTAAAGTTTAATTTGTAAATATAACAGCTTATTATGGAGGTTTTTCAGTATTATGACATTAATTATTAATTATTAATTATTCATTATTAAAATCAGTAATGAGCATTTTGAAGATATAAAAAAGCCGCTAATTAGCGGCTAAATACGAGGCTTGTTTTATTTCGGTTTGCCTGACCCGTTCATCCATTTTATCTAACTTAGTATCAAGTTTTGCCACAGCTTGGCTGATATGTTTAATTTCAGCACTAAGCGTTGCCGTGGTAGCGGCCGAGCTGACCACTACAGATAAAACCATGGTGATAACTATTTTGGATAAATCTGACACTAATTAAGCGCCTCCTTAACCTCGTTGACAATTTTATCATCGAGTTTGTTGTCTGTTTTAGTTGCCGCCCATTCCAAGATATGAACACTGGTATTGATGACGAATTTTTGTGTTAGCAATTTGATTAATAGATTTGCAAACATGGTTTACCCCTTAAATATGTAAATTAAAAACTCTTATTATTAAAATGCGAAACGTACTTTTCTATCTATTTTAAATGCAAAGAAAAGCACAATAATATTGATAACTGCAGACAATAAAATCTCTATGACAGGGTTGTAACTAACATTAAACGCCCGTAATACGATAAATAGAATCCACAAAGAAATCCCTAATGATTTAATGCTACTAATCTTTTTGGCTCTAGTAGTCATTATTTACCCCTTAACTTTATAAATTAAAAATGTTGCTGCTATCACTAATGCGATAAAAACAACTTTCTGCCCTACTTTCAGCTCAATGGCGATTGGCTTTTGCGCTGTCAGGTCGAGCGATATGTCTTGTTTACTATCAAGTAAGGCCATTACCAGCCCAACCCAAATTTAATAAACGCAGTGCTTGCGATAGCCGCTAGTATTTGTAATATCCACTGTAAAATCATGCGAGGCTAACCCCCGCTTTAATCATGTTGATATTGTAGTAATGACCGCCATTTTCATGGTGCGCTATCGCTTGTAACAATGCTGGAGCATCACGATTAAGGTCGATTACTTTATTAGGGCTAACGTTTAATGCTTTAGCTACGGCATTAACATAAGCGCCTGTGTCGTTTTCAACGGGTGGCGCAAAACGATTAATAATACCCTCGACAGTTTTTAAGTTGTATCGATTGTAATAGGTACTTATTAACTTCATTCCAGCTCTAAAGCCGAAAGTAGGATTGGTAAACGTTTCAAATGATGGGTCGAGTGATATGACACTTTTCCCTTTCCATTTGTTTGCGCTTTTACGAATATTTAGCGGGTTGTTGTTACGAACGCCGCGAGGTACTGCAACCATAATGATAACTCCTGTAATAAAAGCGGCTACGCCAATGTATGCCGCTGTTTTATTATTCATAACGATTAAGGCTTAACAGGCCAAACAACATTGGCTAAATCATCTGCAAAGGTTGTCGTGATATCACGTAACGCTTGACGATAAGCACGTAAATCTGTGACATTTTCACCTTTATCAACGGCTTTATTAATAGCGATATCGGCTTGAGCTAATAATGGTGCACGTTGCTTGCGAATTTCTCGCGCTTGGCACTCTGGGTGTAAATTTTCTAAAGTAATCATAACTTTCCTTACAACAATTCAATGTTTTTAAAGAGCTTGTGTGGGTGGTCGATAATGCCCGTTGTCACCACAGGTAGCGCGATTAGGACAGAGCCTGTTTGTGTGTTAGCTGTGAACGCAAAATTATGAAAAGCACCAAATCCCCCGTAACTAATATATTTATTACAAAAGCGCCACTTATCTAGCTCCACACCATTAAAGTAGTGACCTTGCACCCCACCGCTTTCGAGTTTAACGAATGATGCCGCGGTATACTCAACATCAAAGGGTGTTCCTCTACCTGCCTGTTTAGCTCCTAAATACCCAAGCCCTTGCTCGCCACTAAACCCTGCACCAAAATCCCAAGTGAGGCGCACAACATTCCAGTCACTAATATGATAATTCCCACTTTTCATATCAAAATCAGCAAACTGGGCTATAACATCAGCACTAATTTCTGACAATAAATTAACTTGACTAGCATCTCTTAAGCCGATATCACCACTAATAGTGGCAACTAGACTAGAAGTAACGCCTGCCCTTAACACCATGTCATTGGCCACTGTCCCAGAATCAATTTTTAATTCTTGATTCTTTGTAAGCTGTAATCTAGATAGCTTTTCATTAATTGGGAGCATGGCCGCTGCAATATCTGTATTTGCTTGTGCAATTTTTGCCGCTAGTGCTGCATCAACTTCACCAAGCTTTGCCGCATTATCTGCTTCTAGCTGAGTGATATGCCCACCTTTAACCAAGTCGAGCAGTGATTGCCCTTGAGCGACCAAGGCCGCTACATTTGTAAAATCGGTCATACTATTTCCTTTAATTCTGTTTGAATTTTTTCAAGTGTTGGCAATGCGTTCATTGCTGCCAAATCACCTAGTTGATGCAGGTTTACATCAACGCTAACGCCATGTTTCTGCAAGTTGATAATTGAAGCCGCTAGCTGTAATTGATTAGTAAACACATCATTCATCAAGCTAACGGCCGTTGCACTTGCTGGGTCAATTTGACTAAGCACTTGTAAAAAAACACTGGTATCGGCGCTACTCGTTACATAGCTCATTGGGTTAACTCCATTACTGATAGCGTTAACGCAGTATCGCCATTGTTAAACGCCCAGACCTCTGCGCCATGCGTTAAACTCATGGTTGCAGGAGACAAACGACTACCCGATAACACAAGGCCGCGAACGGCACTTACTGAGCTATCACCGACTCGCGCCTCAACACGCACCCCGCTAATGTTTTGAATGAGCAATTCATAACGCTCATTACTTGCACCAACAAGCTTTTTGCTTTGCCCTGCACTGATAGTGATATCAGTCGGGGTCGCCATCCCCGTAGCGTTAAACGTTTTGTTAATGTTTAGCGCTTGTCCTGGCATGATTTCAATCGCGGGTAGTTTTGCAACCTCCACCACTTGCTCATCACCACGCGTTGAAACAATGCCCAAACCATAACGAACGCTTACTTGGTTACTGTCACCAACAGTATTTTCAAGCGTAAAGCTCTCAATACCATCAAGTTCAATAGACTCACCGTAGCCAAGCAAATGAGCAGAAGAATTATTGATATGGACAATAACGTCATACTCACAGCTATCAATTAAGATATAACGCGCTTTAGCGTGAATTGGTGAGGATTGCGCACTGGGCGCTAATATTTGCTTATGTCGCATTATTTACGCCCCTTAATTACGATTAAACCCACACCAAAAACGGTTAAGCCAATAACGATGTACATCACCATATCTTTGGCATTGCTTGCTATCTCAGTTTGCCCACCTGATGTTGTCGATTTAGCCAAGGCCGTTAAGGTCGCTAACTGCTCACTACTGGCATTTGCCTGATTCGCTGATATGTTCTCAAGGGCAAAAGCATGTGCAGCTGCTTGCTCTGCAACTTGATCAATAGATTCTTGTGCAAAACCTAAGGATGAATCATTGACGTTTTGCGCAAACATAAGTGAATCAGCATTTGAAGTGCGAACCGTACTTAGCGTTTCGCCCAGCATGTCCTCACCAAAAGCAATCATCTGACTAAATTGCTCACCACTGTAATCAAGTGCGCTATTCGTCACCCCTTCCATGCTTGAAAGGGTATTTTCACTTAACTCAAAAGCGGCTTCACTATTGCGACCCATATAATCAAGCGCGTCATGGCTTAACGCATTCGCTTCACTTTGCGCGTTCTCTGCAAAATCTAACGAGCTAGTTAAGGCATCATCGGCAAAACTTAAGGACTCTTCACCAAAGGCCAAGGCATCACTGGTAACATTTTCCATGCTATCAAGTGCATCTTCACCAAAGTTAAACGCATCACTTGCGACATCTTCCACTGTATTAAATGCATCACTGGCAACATCTTCCATAGCGCTAAATGCGTATCGTGAAACATCTTCCATGCTATCAAGTGCATCTTCACCAAAGTTAAACGCATCACTTGCAACATCGGCTATCGCACCCCCTGCGACCTCAACGACCTCGGCATCACTACTTTCAATCGTGACCCAGTTGTCATCTCCTATTGCCATCCCTGCAAATTGACCCGTGTTTTGTCGTGAGCTGTTATCAACTTGGTTAGATGTTTTACTGTTACCACCACTAAATAAGCCCATTACTTACGCCCCCACAAAAAAACAACTGAGAGCAAAATAACGCCGCCGATAACTAGTGTTGTTTTATCTAAAACGCCACCACTACCCGCGTAATTCACCTTGGCAGCATTTGACGAAAATCGACCATCGGCGCTACTGGCGCTTGATAAATCTAAGCCACCCGCGCCACCGTCTAACCCAATATCACCCCACATATCACTTCCCCTTATTTACAAAGAAAAAGTAGTAAGCTGCTGCGAGTAATAAACCAATGGTGGCCAGCCATTTAAGTAAACTAACAAAGCTTGAACCCGTAAAAAAACCAGCACCAAAACTAACCAACGAAGCACCAGCCCACCAAATAAGCGGTATAGGCATAATTACTTACCCCCTTTTAACACCACAAAACCAACCACGGTTAAGAACAACACGCCGCCCACGATAAGCAATGTGTTATTGCTAATCATGGTAGTAGCGCCGCCTTCGGGGATTGGTTGCCCATTCCCTTGCTGCACTGTTGCTTGTTGTGCGTACGAGTCTGGATTTGAGGCTTTTTCTTCATGCGCTTTTTGTGCGCTAGATTGGACAAAGGTATCTAACCCCTCGCCCAAACTATCTAACGCATCACCGCCAAACTTGGCGATATTTTCAAAAAATGTCATACGGCCTCCTGACGATTAAGCCGTTGGCATTTGAGCAACTTGCTCAATTGACTCAACAATGATTGGGATAACGCTATTGGTTGGAATAGCATTGGTTTTAGCAATGAACTTCAATTCACTTTTGTGCGCAGTAGGAAATAAACCTTTTGCGTTAAAGCCTGACACTTGCGGGTCAAAATGAAAGTAACCTGCTTGCGGGGCACGTTTGAAACGTTTGGCCATTAGCTCCACATCATCACTTTCTGCTTCAAGCACTAACGAACGGTCACGCTTAATGACTAATTCAACGATTTTATCGGTTTTAAAGTGCATACGGCGAACGTGAATATTTGGCGCACTCGGTAAGCTGGTATATTCATTGTCACCAATGACGGCCGCTTGCATGGTCTGCATCACAGTGCGAGGCGTAAATAAACGATAAGGCTGTGCCGCACTGGTATAAGCTGTGCCTTTTATTTCTGGCGCATCACCACCAACACCCGATTTAAGGCGAACAATGACATTGATATTGTAATTTTTGCCATTGGTGACTAAGCCAGTCATACGAGTACCTTCTAGGGTACGCGCTGAAATGTCAGAAAATGGGATCACATAAATACCCGCAACCGCATGTAAACCTTTATAGGCTTCAAGCATTTTTACTTCTGCGCCCGTTAAAGCGAAGATTTCTTCTGAGCCATCTTGAACAATGATTTTTTCAATGCTTGATGAGTCGGTAATATTGGTCTTTAAATGAATCTCTTCATACGTAGGACCATTAGGTAATTTAACGCGCGCTTCACTGCCCCAAGCTTGACCGATAAAGGCTGATAATTTTGTCGGGAAAATTTTCATTTGATAATGCCCCTTAGCCGATTATATCTTTCACAACATCAACTTCATTTGATGCGTAAACGACGATTGCTGATATAACGAGTGCGATACCCGCTGTAATAAAATGCTTTTTCATTGTGTCTCTCGATGTTAAAAATAAATTAAAAATTAAGTTGGTACGGTAAGTAAGGCCGCTAGCTTTTCGCCTCTTCTGGTTTATTGCTAGCGAACTTCTTAACAGCAAAACAAATAGCCAGTGTTACTGCTGCACTACCTAAACCAACGAACACATACTTTTTAGTCAAAACGATTATCCTTGTTACGTTTGGATGAAATAGGGGGCTAGTTTTACCGATGGCTGACAGTTAACGTCAATGGGGTGTTTAGGGGGTTAACCTATTAGGTTAAATTAGTGATAAAAAAACCGCATTTAAGCGGTTTTTATGAGTTGGTTTACTGTTGAGTGCTATTTTTTAGCTTTCTTAGCGGCAAATTTAAGCTTGCCTTTGGTGACGTTACCAAAGCCCGGTGATTTAAAGTAATACTCTAACTTTTTTAAGGCTTTTACTTCATCGACACTGACGTCTAACTCACGCGCTATGCGGTTAACGTCCCCTATGGACTCCTGAACACCGACCCACTTATAACCCGACATTGAGATAACCGTGTTAGGGATTGGCGCCAAACGCTGACTAACCGAATGCACTACAAACCCAAACTTACGGCCACCCTCTAACAGCTCACCATAGATTGAGTCTTCATCACCTGTTGTGGTGGTCACTCGATTGATTTCTTCACAAACCACATGCAATAGCTTGTTATGCAGTCCATCACCTAAACCCCAAGCGGCTTGGCAGAACTTGAGAAATAGCTCGCGCTTATCTTTTTTACTATCGGGTATATTGCGAGGCGTAAAAGCTATTTTAAAGCCCTGATTGGTTTTACGCCCTGCATAAGCCGCTTTAAAGAACGAGGCTACAGTGGTGTATGTGCGAACCTCACGACCAACAAAAGTTTTACCCTCATATTGCCCGTATAAGTCCCAAAGTAAGGTTTGGTCTGTGGCTTTGATGCGTTTCATCTTTTGGGTAGCGTGTGACTTACCCGCGCCCGTAGTCCCCGCATAAAGCGCGTGTTGTGGCTCTAAATCATCATTGGGGTTTATCGGCTTCATTAAGCCGCTTCCGCTGTGGTTACTGTGTCACTTTGTTTTGACTCTTCAAGCGCTTTTGCTGCAATGGCATCTTCAACTTTTAAGCGCTTAATTTCACGCGCTGAGCCAATGATAAACGTTGATAAGAACCAAGCGGCCATTAATTCATCTTTATACTTTCCAAACAATTTTAGCCCTGCAGGGGCGTATTTTTGAATCATGGGGGCAAGTGCTTCAGTGCCCTTTTTATGCTTTTTTTCATCCAATTCAAATTTAGGGTGAGCAAAGGCTTGTAAGCCCGTTTCGATTTGCTCTAACGCTGAGGCCGCCATCATGGTAGCGACTTCTTTATTTTGAGCAGTTTCGCCCAGTTCGTCTAACGCGGCTTGCTCTTGCTCAGGTGTTAATTCAGCTTCTGGCTCAAAATCTTCTAAATCATCATTACCCCCTAATGACTTAGCAAAGCTATTTGCATCTGCATCACGGGCAATTTCTTCTGGTGAACGGACATCAACTGCTTGTGTTATTTCGTCGTTATTTTCAAGTTCCATCGTATTTCCTAAAGTAAGATTGATAACATGCCACCGAACAAGCCACCTAATAGGATAGAAAGGCCAGTTTTGACACTGTCACCTTTAACCTTATAGGTTGCTTTATCGGTTGGCTTATCGGTTGGAGTGGGTGTTTGTTTTTCTGGTGTTGGCGTTAACGGCTCGTTAACCGTATCAACCACAACGGGCGCGGTTTCTAACGGTGTTGGTAACTCGTTCGTTACGGGTAAGTTTTCGGTTAACTTATCGGTTAAAAGTGGCTCAGTTACCGTTGATGTGTTTTCGCTAAGCTCTAATGCTTCGATGCTTTCAAAGCTGTTTTCACGGATTTTTGCTTGATAGTCTTTTCCACCCGCTTGGTCACAACCACACGCATCACAATGCAAATAACGTAAATTAGCTTTACGGCCTTGCGGCTGGTGAACACTGGCAATTGCACCGCAATGGTGACGATAAACAGCTAAAACTGGATTTTTACTTGTGCGAAGCGGGATAGTCCCGCCCCCATTAGCGAGTGGTACAACTTTCATTTTCTAACTTCTCCACTTTGTCGACTAACTCAATAATGACAAGCTCCATTGCTGCCATTGCCTGCTCTGCTAAATTCATTTTCTTCTGAGGCTTGAGCGAACTACACGCCTGAGCTTCATTTTTTTTCTGAACATAGTCAGCTAGATTCTTTTTTACATTTCTCATTGTGATCCTTAATTTTTTATTTGATTGATAGCGTTATTTCACCACTTTCCTTATTGCTTGATGCACTAACAATTTTTACTTCATAACCTGCACACACCAAGTCTCGAATACGTTCACCAAAAGCGCTGTTAGATTCCCTTGGTTTATGCGTCTCATGCGGCATATCTGAATTTCCTTTATTTGGACCTGAAAAAAGCGACATTATGATTTACCCCTGAATTAGTAGCTTTCGTAAGTTGATAATGCGACCGTGTGTCGATTCTGATTTAATTTGTGGGGTATTACTCGGGTTTACGTACGTAGCAACGCGATAACCACACTGCCAATTTACCGTGTTTTTTTCGAGGCGAAAATTGCCATCCCCTGCTAGATTTGAGCGTATTCATTGGCTAGATTATCCCTCTAGGGCTTGGCTAGATGCTCTCTCTCTATCATTATTAATATTTGCTTTGAAACTGCGCATTAAAAACAAAAGCTCTTACAAGCCCTTTCAGGGCTCGCGCTTAAAGGTGGTCGCTAGCGCTCCAATCTTCCACCTTAGAGATAAGATTATGATGCTGGGCGCAAGCGCCTAAAAATTCATAACCCTGCCCTTGCTGCAATTTCCGCTGCGCTTCAATTGCAGCAAGCCCCTGACAAATCGTTATAAATCCACATGAATTATATAACTAATTGCCATGGTCAACGTGCAATTGAAGCGTCGCGGTATAGCAGTGAAAAACACACTAATTAATGTTCTTTTCACTGCTGCTTCAAAGGACTATACGAACTAACAATTCATATAGTAAAACGGGCTTGCAAGCGCTCTCAGTTGTGCGCCCCTATTACCCACTGCCCCATTTCATAAATACATCATGTAGCTACACGCATTTTTATACTGGTGCGGTTGTTATCCCCCTCCCAGTGATGCTACAAGGCCAGTTGCGAAACTAGCGTATTCATCGTGTCGTACAGTGCAGGTTACTGGTAATGTGTCCGTCGTGTTTTAAACGCTGTAAAAGCCGTCCTGCTTGGGTAACTCAAACCCCGATTTCTAACCGTAAATGCACCAACAACTCTTTGATCCAAATGCATCCAGATAGGCTAAAAACCTTTTTAACGAGCAAAAGAAAGCCCTCGCGATAATGGCAAGGGCTTTGTTTTGTTCGTTAAATTTTGGCTAAATACCCAATGTATGTATTTCTCCAATAGACTACTTGTCTACGCCAATACGCAGCCATATCTAAATTATAAGCTGCGCTTCCTTTACGACCATGAACTCTTTCAGTTCTCGATTCAGCAATAGAGTCTTTAGCACGAGATATATTTTTTCTATATTCTTCGAATGCTCTTTTAGATTGTTTAAATGCTTGTTCAGTGTCCATTACTTCCCCTTTGGCGCATAAACGCCCATTAAAATTAGTTTTCTAATCAAGGAGGAATCTAAAGGATTGGCTTGCCATGCTCGTTGTAAACGCGCTCTAAAAGCGGCGGTATTATCAACAATGGTTATGTGTTCAGCGGTCATTCAGTTATTCCCCGTTAGTATTCAATCCCCGTAAAGAAAAATGGTGGGCTCATCGGCCAACTTGCCCACCACGGGGAACTCTTTCTACCTTCCACCTGAATAGCTGAATCGCTTTAATAAGTGCGAACTACATCGGCTTACAACGTACTGCTGAAAGGCGGGTACATATAAACACAACTGTATACACTGTGTATACAGCACTGTATCGACTTGACGCGACCGTATACATGGATCTAAACTTAAATTGCGAACTTACTAAATCGGTAGATAACATGAACTTTCAAGACGTATTAAATGCCGTTGCACAAGGCCATTCGGACGGTATGACTGCTAAAAAGCTAGGTGCTACTCGCCAAGCATTCTCACATTGGAGAAATGGCCGCAGAATCCCAGAAGATGAAATCCTTGATCGTATGATTGAATTAAGTGGTTTATCTGTAGAAAAAGTCTACTTAGCTGCTTACGCTGAAAAGCTACATAACGCTAAGGCCGCAGAGGCGTTTAGGCACTTGGCAGCATAGCCAAACATACATAAAAAAAGCCGCTCTATCGTCAGATAAAGCGGCTTTTTTGTGAATAGAGATAAATTGCAACTGACTAATATATAAGCAGTTTATTGACTAATAAAAAAATTATTTTAGCAAAAACAACGAAGGCGAGAAATAACAAGGCTTACAGCGTATTTTAAAGCTTGGATAAGGCGCGCATTATCCTTATAATAACATGCTATAACAAGCAGCAATATTTTTGACTTTATGACTGACACAGCACCAGCAACTAACATAGCGACCCTATCAGAATTACTTAAACTTTCAGGTTCACAATATCGCCTTTATGATATTGGTCGACTAGTCACTAAGTTACCTAAAGATCAATTTGAAAAAGTTGAATTAAATCAATTACCATACCCTACACCTACACAAGGTTGTGCTTGTATTGCCATAGCATTTTGGCAAAAAAAATCCTCTCAACCTTATTTATGGTTATTAAAATTACCGCTTGATGAACGCGGCTTATTAAACCAAGGGGCAAGAAACCACTTCATTGCCATTATTGTTGAAGCACTTGGTGCGGATTTAACTCAAGAAACATCTAAAAAACAAGAAGAACTTCTCAGCAGTAACCCTTACCTTTTCACCCCTGCACAATATAAATTAGCGAGTTTAAATAGCAAAATAAAAGTTGATTTAAAGCAAGAGCCTAGTGCTTATTTTAGCCCTTTTAAACAATATCTTAGCCATGGTTCTAACTGGAGTGATTGGCAAGGTGTTGGCGTACAAGGTATCACCGATTTCATTGCGAGAATTAAACATGCTAATCATTGTGAATTGTTACTCAATGCACTGCCGCATTTACCTGATGAAGTGCTATCGCCCATTTGTAGTGCTTTAGAAAATGAGCAATACCCTATTGATTTAATTGACGCATTACTAGCCTCATTTGAAAGTGCATTAACGATCCCTGACAATTCAGTAAAATCAATGCAATTACTACGTGCACTGGCAGCTAACAGTGACCATATTCATGTAAAAAAAGCCCTGGGACAACTGTTGAGCAACCAACAAGTTAACAGCGAATTACTGATTACTTTATCTGGTAGATGCTGGCAAGCATTAGCTGATGAAAAAATACTTATGTGTTATTTCGAACATTTACTTAGAAATGATGACCTAACCTTGTTTTCTAGCATTTTTAAAGATCTCGTAAGTATCCCATTAATTAGGCCTGTTGCTTTCCAATGTATTCGTAGTGAAGATCGCTCACCAGCTTTATCACAAGCCATTGGGCAATTATTTAGACAACCTTAGGCCTTATAATTGATGGAAAATATTTATTATTTATTACTGTTTTGCTTATTTTGTTGGTATTTTATTTATTTAAGACAAATCTCTGAAGCAGCCAAACGGCATGTTCATCGTTACTGTAAAGACGGAGGTTTGCAGTTTATATCACTGGCAAGACGCTCTAGTAGATTCACATTTACCAAGAAACACGGCCCCTGTATTTATAGTATTTTTGACTTTGACTTTAGCGGTGACGGAGAATCGAACAATCAGGGCTGCTTAACACTTTATGGCTTAAAGCTTGAGAAAATTGACTTACCCGCTTACCGAGTAAATTAATACTAATTACACCATAATCTCTAAGGTTATGGTTAAGTTAAAAGTACCATCTACTAGTGTTATGCTAATAATTATTAACACTCAGTGTAATTTATCTTTTTGGAGTTTTCGTGCCATTTTTACAAGCAGTTTTTTGTTTAAAAGGATTTGATGATCGTAATCGATTTTTTGCGACATCACTATTTACTATTTTAGGCTTTATCATTTGCTCTGCCATTTTATCCAATTATTTGGTGGTAAGTTTTGTCATTTTATTCATATTGACCCTTGTACTGACCTGCAGTGCCAAACGTCGATTACGTGACGCTAAACTTAATAAAAACTGGCAATTAGTTCCAGGTGGTTTACTTCTCCTTACTGGCATCTTGAGTTTACTTCTTGAAAGCACTGCTAGTTATTATTTATTAATTTTACCACTTTTAAGCATAGCCCTTTTGCTTACCTACCCAAGTAAAAAGACAAACGAAAAAGCTAATTACATCCTGGGTTATTTAGGCCCTGTAGATCTAAGTGAATATAAACAAAAACCCATTGCCATTAAAACGCCAAATCAACGCATTGAGCCAACGTTAGCTGCTGAAGGAGCTAACGAACAGCTTTATAGCTATGAAACTATCGCCGAACAAAGCATTACGCCTGACCATACGTTTGATGATGAGATTGATAGTAAACAAGCTGATATCGGCGAACTTATTCGCTTAAAATTTCTTGGTAACCGTAAAATACAGCTTGGGCTCATTGCCAGTGTCGCGTTGATCTTCCTCGGAGTATTGGTTAATAGTACAATTAGCGCTATCCCGACAGAGCAGAATATTACGAACAAAAGTGAATTGCATGAACCGCAAGTATTAGCTAGTAGTATATCTGCTACTGTTCTTACCAATAAAGATCACTTACTAGCGATGCCCGATAATTTCAATTTATACTTATCGGAGTATCAAGGCATTATTATTCACTGGCAAGCTGATGAAGTGGCTAATGGTGAGCTGTGGTCACAATTATCGACAAAGGGCGACAAAAGTTGTCAAAGTATTAAATTTAATAAAGGCTCTTCAATAAGACCTTTATCGGTACTGGTTGAAAACGGTAGCGAATATTTTGCTAGTTTCTCGCCTATTGATAGTAGCGAGCTAATAAAAGCACTCGCTTTTCGCGGTAAATTCTCATTGTGTGGTTATAGTTTTTCTCTTAAAGGCACTCAAGCTGTTTTGGGTAAACATAGTCAATATGCGCCCTTTTTAGAGCAAGATGCTTAAAGAAACGAACTTTACCGCTCAAAAAGACATAAAAAAAGCTGCTCAATGGAATTGGCAGCTTGTTATAAACTTTATAATATTGCAGGTTTAACAGTGCATTTATTAGCTAAAACCAATACCTGCTTTTATTAACTCTGCATAAACACTTTTCATCGCAACAGTATTCTCGGTAAGAGAGTCATCCCACTTATCACGTTTCTCGAACCCTAAATCGCTAATTTTGAAGTAGTGGTCGGTTTTTATACCACTTTTATCTAAACAAGCTTTTGTGCAACCTAACCCACAGCCATCAATAGCGATAATAGCTCGCCCTGATTTAGCCATCGCCATTATTGGTTCTATTTTACCTACAACTCCTGCAACACAAGACATCTCAGCAATACCGTCACCATCAAGGGTTAATGATATATTATGCGCCATTTGTGCGAGGTTTGAGCAACCAGAACAAGAGTAAACAATTGGTTTACAATTTTGTTTGTCACTGACTATTTTCGATAATTTATGTACATTCGACACTAAAGTCACTCCTTAGCTACCTATTAGTTACCTTACTCACGCTGGCAACACTTTCTATAGGACATCTTAACAAGTAAATTTCACAGCGATTTGATTTAGATCATTACAGTAAATAATACCCATGATATATCTATGGTTATTTGTACCATTTAGTAACTATTTGTTTTATTTTCACCATATCTAAATGCGATTGACAAGCTTGACTCACTCGCTCAATGGCTTGCTCTTCAAGTACCTCAATGCTGGGTGCTTTACTGACATCATAACCAAGCCAACTCATAAAGAGTTGTAATGCTTCGGGTTGGTCAAATAGTCCATGTAGATAGCAACCTGCAATTTGACCATCTTCACTTATTAACCCTTGCCCTTCACCGTCGATAGTCATTAGATTGCAGAGTTTTGTGGCATTATTTGTAAGTGTGCTCACACCGGCATGAATTTCATAGCCACTAATCTCAGCCTTTTGTTCACTTAACGTCAGAACACCTGAAACATTTATTAAGGTTTTTTTCGATGCTAAAACAGTACTCATCGCAAAATAACTTAAACCTTCGCTAACGCCTTTTTGCCCTTCTATTCCTTCAGGATCTGCAACCAGCTCACCTAACATTTGATAACCACCGCAAATACCAATCACCTTGCCTTGGTAACGCAAATGTTTGGCTATATCGTCATCCCAGCCACGTTGACGTAGAAAATCAAGATCACTACGGACATTTTTGCTACCCGGTAAAATAATAAGGTCACATGCAGGAATAGTTATTTTTTCTGGGTTAATCTCATCTTTTGACCCTTTAGCAAAAAGAAACTGGCAATCGATATCGTCATGATGGCGCAGCGCATCAAAGTCGGTATGATTACTCATATGTGGATAAACTAAGACTACAATACGTACTTTTGGTGAGGACGAAGTTCCTTCTGCTGAAGCTTGTTTGGTTACTAAAGCATCCTCAGAAGAAATATCTAAACCGTGTAAATAAGGTAAAACACCGAGCACTGGTTTATTGGTCTTTTCTTCTAACCATGTCAGCCCAGGTTCAAGTAACTTAATGTCACCGCGAAAGCGATTAATCACAAAACCCACCACTCTATCTTGCTCTGATTGTGACAGCAGCATCAAAGTACCAACAAGCTGGGCAAAAACACCTCCTTTATCAATATCAGCAATGATCAAAACAGGACAATCCACTGCTTCAGCAAACCCCATGTTTGCAATGTCACCCTTACGTAAATTTATTTCTGCTGGGCTCCCTGCCCCTTCAACTACAACCAAGTCATACTGCTGTGTTAAGCGTTGATGTGAACTCAGTACCGCTTGCATGGCCACTTTTTTGTAATCTTGGTACTCGCTTGCCTCCATATTAGACGATGACTTATGCATAAGCGCCTTACCGTGCACGATAACTTGCGCACCAGTATCACTATTTGGCTTTAACAAAATGGGGTTAAAGTCTACATCTAGCGCTAAACGCGCGGCTTTTGCTTGCAATGCTTGTGCTCGCCCTATTTCACCACCGCATGGTGTCACTGCACTATTAAGCGCCATATTTTGCGGTTTAAAGGGCGCTACGTTAACCTGTAAATCTGCAAACACACGACACAGACCTGCCACGAGCGTAGTTTTTCCCGCATCAGATGTCGTCCCTTGAATCATCAAGGTTTTACATTGACTCGATTGCGCTCCCTCAACAGTGTTCGGGGTAAAATGGCTGTTACTTTGCTTCGCTTTCATCTGCTCTTTCCTCAAGAAACGGCATAGCAATGCTCGTCACTTGTTGGGTTAATTGCTGGTACTGTGTTTGTTTTACCGCAGGGGGTAATTGTTTATCTTGATAAGGCTGACTGATTAAAATACGGGAAATGCTGCCGTGGCCAATCTGTAATTTTTGATGCCAACTGGCTTGTTGCCAATCTAACTGTAATATATGTGCCAAGATCATTCGAATAACGCCGCCATGCGCGATAACCAAAATTCGCCTCTTTTTATTAGGGGCTTTTTTATCTTGCTTTTGCTCCAGGTTAAGCAATTTTGTCTGCTTAGTCTCAAGAAAAATTTGCTGCTCTAACAGCTTTTGCCAAGCTGCCCTCACCCGCATATGAAAATCCGATAACGCTTCAGCTTGCGGTAAAACAATGTTTGCAGGTGCCTGAAAAAAACCTTCTAGTTGTGACCAACGCAGTTTAGTTTTCTCTTCACTGCCTTGGTCAGCTTCTAACCGTTTATTTTCGAACGTACCTCCTTCGAAAATAAGATCATCAAAAGGCACACCATCAAAGCTGCCAAAGTTCATCTCTTGTAAATCAGGTAATATTTCTAAGGGTAATTGGCCTAACTGTGAAAATTTTTTTGCTAGGTTTTGGCAACGCATTAATGGAGAAGAAAAAACACCTTGATAAGGGTTAGACATTTTTTGTTGCGCCAGTAAGCGTTCAAGTAAACGCGCATTTTCTGCAGCGATAGGGGCAACATCCGTAGAGCCGTATAAGGCTGGTTTTCCCAACACTTTAACATGTCTTATTAAGTCAATTTCAACCATATTGAAAACTCATTACTTATTCATCATTACTTTTTATACAAAGCGGAATACCTGCTGTAACCAAAGTGACTTTATCAGATACGTCCGCAACTTTTTGGTTCAACCAGCCACAATAATCAACATATAAACGGGTAGACTGTCCCATTGGTATTACGCCTAAACCTATCTCATTACTGACAATGATAATGTCAGCATCCACAGAGGCTAAGCGCGTGACTAATTTGTCTATTTCAGTTTTTAAATGTTGAGCTTGCTGCTCTCGATTCTCTTCGTGAGCAGCATAAAGTTGATTGTTTAACCACAGTGTTAGGCAATCTAGTAAGTAAACATTAGTGTTATCAATATCACTCAATGTTTCAGCGAGTGTTAATGGACATTCAATTAACTGCCAACTATCACCTCTATCACTTTGATGTTGAGCTATTCTAGTATCCATTTCGGGATCAATGGCGGTTGCCGTCGCAATATAAACCGCTTGTTTTCCTTTTTTTACTGATAACTCGAGTGTCTGCTGCTCTGCAAATCGCGACTTGCCTGACCTAGCACCACCTAAAACAAGATGAATCATCCGACTATTCCTATAAAGCTATATCCCGTAAAACTATGTCCCATGAAGTGATGTCCCGTAAGAGCAAGTTCTATGACTACATCTTTATTTATATAAGCAACGAGCGTTAAATAAATTAGTAACTCAGAGAGTTGCTGCCCCGCACCTAAACAGTCACCGGTGAATCCACCTAGTTTAGCCATAAGCCAGCGCTTAAATAGCGCTCGAAATAACATTAAAATAATCAACAATGTAAAGATGACTTCGCTTGAATAAAAAATGAGCGGAGTTATACCGATTAATAATAAAAGCGCTAATTCTGATGAAGATTGTGCTTGGGCTAATGGTTTACTCTTGCTCTGCTCAATATCACTCACATAAGGCAGAGAAGAAATTAAGCTTCCGGCAACGGCTCTGGATAAAACTTCTGCTAATACAATAGCTAAAAGTAAGTGATTACTATCTTGTTCCGCTAGATTTACCAGTAATGTATATTTTAGTAATAAAGTTATCACTAAGGTAACAGCACCATAAGTACCGATACGACTATCTTTCATAATGGTCAGTCGTTTATCTATGGTGAAAGCACCACCAACACCATCAGCCATATCAGCTAAACCATCTTCATGAAAAGCACCAGTTAACAACAAACTTATCGCCATCATTAACAAGATAGCGATATTCGCGGGTAAGAAAGTACTAAAACAGACATAACTTAACGCGAGAAGTCCTCCTGTAACTAAACCAACTAAGGAGAAGTATCGATTAGCTTTATTTAACAATGCCTCAGAATAATGCATGTTTTTAGGTACCGGTAAACGAGTAAAAAAGCTTAACGCCAAATAAAATAAATTTAGCTGTTCAGCGACTTTATTTTTTAGCGGCTCATTCACCGATACACTCATACCGTAACACCTGCACTTTCAAAGCTTGCCATATTATTGTAAAAACTTGCCGACGCTTTTATTAACGGTAAAGCAAGTGCTGCGCCGGTCCCCTCACCTAAACGTAGACCTAAGTCCAATAAAGCTTGGCCGTTTGAGTCAGTAAATGTTTGCGCAGATATAAGCTTTTCAAGCAATAATTGGTGTGCTTTTTCTTGAGAAACATGGGAAAAGATGAGGTAATTAGCGACATTATCATCTAAACGAAGTGCGACTAAAGCCGCAACACTAACGATAAAGCCATCAATAACAATCGGTATATTAGCAGTTGCAGCCGATAATATAGCTGAGACCATTTGAACTATCTCAAAACCACCTAATTCAGATAACAACTCTATAACCGTCTCTTGAGTTAACTTTTCTACGTTATGTTCTGATACCTTCACTCGCTGAAGTGCACTTTCAATGAGGCTAATTTTTTTTCCTAATTGCTCATCAGTAATGCCTGTCCCGCGGCCAACACATTCTGTCACGCTCAAGGAAGTTAATGCTGACATTAATGCAGCAGCAGAGCTAGTATTGGCAATGCCCATTTCACCCAACAACAATATCTCAGCGCCTTGCTCAATTTTTGCATTAACCAGTTGTTTTGCGTAGCCAAATCCTTGTTCTACTTGACTGATAGACATAGCAGTTTTCACTGAAAAATCATTTGTTCCGGCACCTAAGCGTTGCTCGACAAAGTTAACACTATCAGTGGTATCATCGCAGATTTGAGAAACTTCATCTTGAGAAATTGGTTGTAAAATACCGCAATCGACCACAGTTAAGGCGATATCATTACTTTGACAAAAACAATTGATCGCAGCCCCGCCCTGTAAAAAATTTAGCACCATCTGTTTAGTTACAGCACTAGGCGCAATACTGACACAGTTCTCATTTATGCCATGATCCCCCGCAAAAACGAGCATAGCAGGATTGTTTATACTGATTTTGCCTGAACTCTTCCCTTCAGAGAAATTAAAACCTGAGCTTTTCTGAGCTCTTTGTGCCGTAATTAAAGCAAGTTGTAAAGCCAAGGGTTCAAGTGCCCCTAGGGCTCCTACAGGTTTGGTTTTGTTATCAATTTTGGCTTGTACAAATGCTAAGTGCTTTGTATTTAAAGGCGAGATGCTGATCATTAGGTTTAGTCTAAATAGTTGTTGGATATAGAAAAATAATGACAGCATTTTAAGCTATTTAAATCACTAAAAATATAACTCTTTTTCACTATGATATGCCGTTAAATGCATCTTAAAGTTATGTTATGACTTATAATGTTAATGTTTTATTCATTTACATTGCGCTGATGTTAACTAGGAAAAAGAGTCAAAACTCTGTACCATCAGTAGTAGAAAAGTATTTAAACTAATCGAACTAATACCAATTACACTAAATAAGTGATCGTTTTTAAGAGGTCGAACTATCCAATAACATTGTTGCTTTCAACCCCAATAGCCAGCTATTGCTTAATCAAGCGCCTTGTTCTTGAAATTTATCCTTACTGCTTATGGTAAAGTGAAAACTGTAACCTTAATTAATACAAGTGGTTTCACTTATTGGTATTAACTTAAAATTTTACGTCAGGCTGATATAATTTTATGAAAAAATATGCAAAATACCCCCTTATCCTTTCAAGTATTTTATTAGCAAGTTGTGTTAATCAAAATACAAAAATTGCCACAAACATCATGCCCACGACTAACCCTTGTACTAAACTCGATTTACTTAAAAGTGCATATTATGATGATTTCAGTTCTTTAAAAGAGATAAAAGTTGCAGGAAGAGTCAGTAATATATGGAAAGCTAAATATCAACTTTTTGGTGAAAACTGCCAAGTTTTTTCTTGGGGCGGGAAACAGCATACCTATTCTTGCAATTTAGTAGCACCCGATGAAGAAACAGCTAAAAATTATTACCAAAGTGCTAAAAGAATCACCCAAGAGTGCTTAGGTGAACAATGGCAATTAGAAGAAAGCGAGAGAAACCATGACGATGGTATGAAGACGACGTTTACTAACCATAATGCAAAGCCAAATGAGAAAGTAACCTTTTCAACACACTTAGTACCAACTTCAGGTTTATTTTCTACAACCTGGACTATTTTTTATTATGTTGGCAATAGCGCTAAACCAAGTAATAACAAGTAAAAGTGTCATTTTTTGTCTAAAGAGAAAGACTAGTGCTCACTAGCATATGGAATTTACATAATAAAAAGCTGATATCTACTTAGGTAAATATCAGCTTTTATCATTCATAATCGGAACAGTTACCGTTGTTTAGTGGTCTGTAGAGTCTAAACCATCTAACGTTACACCTGATAAACCGCCTGTACCACCTTGATCATTACTACGCAATTTAATCATTAAACGTAAATCATTCGGCGAATCCGCATGATGTAATGCATCAGCATAAGTAATCATTCCATGTTGATAATGATTGAATAATGCCTGATCAAACGTTTGCATGCCTAATTCATTTGATTTTTCCATTACCTCTTTAATACCACCAATATCACCTTTTTTGATGAGTTCACTGATATAGGGAGAATTAAGCAATACTTCGATTGCCGCAACTCGACTATGTCCATCTTTTGTTGGTACAAGCTGCTGGGCAATAATACCACGAAGGTTTAGCGCTAAATCAAATAATAACTTGCCATGCTGGTCCGCTGGCACCAAGTGCATAATACGATCAATCGCTTGGTTAGCATTATTTGCATGTAATGTAGCAATACATAAGTGCCCTGTTTCGGCAAAACTCAGTGCATGCTCCATTATCGCTTGGCTGCGAATTTCACCAATTAAAATAACATCAGGCGCTTGTCTCAATGAGCTTTGCAGTGCCGCATCAAAAGATTCAGTATCTAAGCCAACTTCACGCTGAGTGATCATGCTTTTACCATGCTCATGCACAAACTCTACCGGGTCTTCAATGGTTAAAATATGGCCACATGAGTTACGATTACGATAACCTATCAAGGATGCCATAGATGTCGACTTACCCGTACCAGTGCCACCAACAAATAATACTAAGCCACGTTTTGACATAACGACATCTTTTAGAATTGGTGGTAAGCCAAGATCATCAACATCGGGAATATCCGTAACGATACGACGTACAACCATACCCGCCATATCTCGTTGCCAAAAAGCAGAAATACGAAAACGACCAATGTCATCAATTTCAATAGCAAAATTACATTCTTTTTCGTTATCAAATTGCTTTTTTTGCTTTTCATTCATGGCGTCATACACTAGGCCTAACGATTCTTCTGCAGTTAATACCACATCATCTATCGGCTGTAATTCACCATTAATTTTTGCACTCACTGCTAATTTAGCCGTAACGAACATATCAGAGGCGTCTTTTTTTACCATTCTTTCTAAT
>OJGO01000147.1_pt1 | contig 35384 bp, 23 predicted proteins | sample 1594871 | NCBI WGS metagenome assembly OJGO01 (sample SAMN05416798, study PRJEB24817) | seawater metagenome | isolation source: Sea water | place: Canada:Atlantic | collected 2013-07 | reverse complement strand
CCCGACATTATTTTAATAATGATCTAAAAAATCCTTATGATTATAACGAAGAAAAACCTTTTTATTGGTTAAGAGGCGATGTAGAAGGCGGGCGTTCATTAACATGGGGTCGTCAAGTATATCGATTTAGTGATTTAGATTTTACCGCAAATAGTAAAGATAACCACGGTGTTGACTGGCCAATTCGTTACGACGATATAAAAGAGTGGTATTCATACGTAGAAAAATTTATTGGTGTGAGTGGCCAAGCTGAAAATTTACCTCAGTTACCTGATAGTGAGTTTTTACCACCAATGCAATTTACTAAAATCGAAAAAGTGATGAAAAAACGCATTGAAGAGCACTTTGACGATCGCATGATGACTATTGGTCGCTGCGCTATATTAACGCAAGCTCACAATGGCAGAGCACCTTGTCACTACTGTGGACCTTGTCATAGAGGTTGTATGACAGGCTCTTATTTTAGTAGTCAAAGTTCAACCTTACCAGCAGCAAAAAAAACAGGAAAATTAACAATCAGAACGCACAGTGTTGTAGAGAAGTTGTCTTATAACCCTGAAACTAAAAAAGTAGATGGTGTTTGTATTATTGATGCAAACAGCCATGAAAAAATCACCTTCACTAGTAAACTTGTTTTCTTATGCGCTTCAACGGTTGGTAGTACACAATTGTTATTGAACTCGCGTTCAGAATCATTTCCAAATGGCTTAGCAAATAGTTCAGGCGTCTTAGGACATTATTTGATGGATCATACCATTGGTATTGCTGCAATGGGTGTTATGCCTGGCAATGAAGAAGATTATCACTTTGGTAATAGACCTAATGGTACTTATATCCCTCGCTTTAAAAATCTAGATAAACAGCAAACGTCTTTCTTACGTGGTTATGGTTATCAAGGCTGGGGTTTCCGAATGGATTGGCGAAGTACTCATGCGAATAAAAAGGGTTTTGGTAAAAACTTTAAAGAGGAAATGCAACAACCCGGTCCTTGGGGGGTCGGTTTAATTGGTTTTGGAGAATGCTTACCTCGTTACGAAAATCATATGAGGCTGTCTGACACGAAAGTAGACAGTTATGGTATTCCGCAAGTTGAGTTCCATTTTGAGTGGAGTAAAAATGAGTTAGATATGCGGGAAGATATTGCTAAAGAGGGTAGAGCAATGCTTGAAGCTTGTGGTGCTACAGATATTACTACCTCTACGCATATACACCCAGGTGGTGGGGCAATACATGAAATGGGCACAGCACGCATGGGGCATGACCCAAAAACCTCAGTATTGAATAAATACAACCAATGTCACGATGTTGAAAATCTATTCGTAACCGATGGATCGTGTATGACATCAGCTTCATGTGTTAACCCTTCCTTAACTTACATGGCATTAACAGCAAGAGCTGTAGATTATGCCGTTAAACAGTTAGCTAAAGAGTTTAGCTAAATAAGCACGAATGTAGCTTACAGGTAAAGAGAAAGTTGTTTTCTCGAGTCAAGACAACTTTCTTGTAAAATAAGGCGAGCAACCGCCTTGTTTTATTTTCTTCGATGACTTGCACCATTTAAAAGCTCTATTAATAAATTGTAGAGTATCGCAATTGAGATAATTATGACCGTATTTTCAAACAATGACATTTGTATATCTGACCCGACAACAACATTTGATCGCTATTTTCAAAGTTGTATTGGTTCATGTCATGCTTATTTAACCTTACGCGAAGATTTTCGTAAACATGTACGTACCGTGCAAAAAGAGATTGGTTTTAACAATCTAAGATGCCATGGCATTTTTCATGACTGGGTCGGAGTTTATCGAGAAGTTGATGGCGAACCCGTGTTTAATTTTCAAAATGTTAATAAGATTTATGACTTTTTTATTGAACAAGGCGTAAAACCTTACGTTGAGTTAAGCTTTATGCCTTCGGCGTTAGCCAGTAGTAAAGACACCATTTTTCACTACCAAGCAAATATTAGCCCGCCAAAAGATCATGGCTTGTGGCAGCAAATGATCACTGCTTTTGTTAAACATTTAATTAATCGTTATGGCTTAGCAGAAGTTAAAACATGGTATTTTGAAGTATGGAATGAGCCTGATTTAAAAGATCTATTTTGGTCAGGTAGTCAAGCGGATTATTTTGAGTTATATCGCCATACGGTCAATGCAATTAAAGCTATTGATGGAGAGTTGAAAGTGGGGGGGCCATCAACCTCTAAAAATTTATGGATCCAAGAGCTCATTGATTTTTGTACCGATAATAACTTACCCATCGACTTTATTTCTACCCATCATTATTGTGCTGATGCTGCACTTGAAACAGGTAGTGATGTTTTTGATCTTGAATATCGAGGTCAGAAGGCAATGTTGTCTGATGTATTGGCAGCGGTTAAGCAAGTAAAAAACTCAAAGTTTTCTGATGCAGAAGTTCATTACTCAGAATGGAATGTTTCACCTTGCCATGAAGATAAATACGGCAAAGATTCAGAATTTACCGCGGTATTTTTATTACAAACGCTAAAAGATCTCGCTGGTGTGGTTGATTCATATTCTTATTGGTGTTTATCCGATGTATTTGAAGAGACTGGGCCAGGTAGTCAGCCCTATTCAGGTAAGTATGGCTTAATAAACATGCACGGTATCAAAAAGTCGGTCTTTCATGCTTACAAGTTTTTAAGTGACTTATATGACAACGTACTTGATAGCTCCAGTGAATCATCATGGGTGACTCGTTCAAAAGGTGGCAATGTTCGTCTATTAAGTTGGAATTTTAATGAACCGCTCGAAGTTGATTTTAATGGTAATGATTATCTTCTTGATGAACAAAATAAAGATGAAACCTTTAACTTGACTGATATGTACGGACATTATCGTATTAAAGGCTATCGTGTTGATAAACAGGTCGGCAATAGTTATCGCAGCTGGCAAGCTATTGGCTCACCAGAATACCTATCTAAAGAACAAGTGAATCAGTTAATTGAATGTTCTGAGCCTGAATTGTTTTTGGATGAAGAAATCAGCTGTGACGGTAAATTACCTTTGCATCACATGCTAACACCATGCGCCATTGTTTTTTATGATATTGAAAAAATAGCTGAGTTATAAATGCTTAATACTAATTACTCGCTAAGAGGTGAATTTTTATGAGTGAACAACAAGTCAAGTTATCGGTTACTGAAAAAATAGGCTACGGCATGGGTGATGCTGCCAGTAATATTATATTTCAAACCGTGATGACCTTTTTAGCTTTCTTCTATACCGATATTTTTGGAATTTCTGCCGCTGCGGTAGGAACTTTGTTTTTATCGGTACGATTATTAGATGCTATAACAGATCCCCTGATGGGCTCTTTGGCCGATAGAACAGAAACGCGATGGGGAAAATATCGCCCTTATTTGTTATGGCTCTGTGTTCCGTATGCACTCATTTGTATTCTGACCTTCACCACGCCAGATTGGGGTGATAATGCTAAGTTGATTTATGCTTTTGTCACCTACAGTTTGTTAATGATTATGTATACCGCCATTAACATTCCGTATTGTGCATTAGGCGGTGTCTTAACTTCAGATCCTCAAGAGCGTGTCTCTATTCAATCTTATCGATTTGCCTTAGCTTCACTCGCAGGTATTTTCATCACGGCCTGTACTTTACCTCTAGTTGATTACTTTGGCGGTGGAGATAAAGCATTGGGTTACCAATTAACCATGATTTTCATGAGTATTATTGGTATTGCATTATTTCTAATGTGTTTTGCGACCACGAAAGAGCGTATCGCTTCGCCTAAAAGAGAAAAAGTGTCGATAAAGCGTGACCTAAAGCTTTTACTTAAAAATGATCAATGGGTGATTGTTGGCATCATTACTTTCACCGTGATGTTTGCGGTAATTCTTAGAGCAACAGTATCACTGTATTATGTTAATTATGTGCTTGAGCAACCCTCGCTTGCCACTGCATTTGTTACTACGGGTATGGTTGGTATGTTTTTGGGCACATTGTTTGCTAAGCCTATTACAGATAGGTTTTGCAAAGTAAAAGTTTATCGATATACCACCTTATTAATTGCCTCTTTATGTTTTTGTTTATATTTCCTCAATCCGAGTTTTATTATTTTAGCGTTTGTATTCCAGTTTGTTATTGGCTTTTTACAGCAAATGACCACACCAATCATTTGGGTGATGATGACGGATACCGTTGATTATGGTGAATGGAAAACGGGTGAGCGATTAACTGCATTTACTTTTTCAGGTTCATTGTTCATTTTGAAATTGGGTATGTCTATCGCTGGAGCCGTTGCAGGTTGGATTTTAGCGTTTTACGGCTATCAAGGCGGTGAAAATCAAACTGAAAGTGCAATAGAAGGTATTAACTTACTCTTTACTATTATTCCAGCAGGCGCGTCATTATTTGCTTTTTATCTTGTTCGTCATTATCGACTGAATAAAAGTGAGCTGGCTAAAGTACAAGCACAAATTGCAACGGTATCTGAACCTGAGCAAAAACTTCAACCGGAGCTTGGATAATGTCTTCATCAATAATATCTAGACGTAATGCCCTTAAATTAACGCTAGCTGGAATTGGAACTATGCTTGCTGCAAGTAAAGGTCTAATTCCTACGGCACATGGAGAATATCATTCTATGAAACCGCAAGCCTTTAAAGATAACTTAGGTATTCAGCTGTATAGCATTCGACAAAAATTGTTAAATAATGCTGGTGGTGCTTTTGAAAAATTGGCTGCTATTGGTTACCAGCATGTTGAGTGGTTCGATGTTACCTCCTTAGATACTTTAGCGCCGTTAGCCCAATCAAATGGTTTACCAATAACCAGCGCCCATGTTTTATCACCCTATATAACAGGCAATAATTTGATGCAGGCAGTTATTCCTGATGATTTAAATAGCCCTGAAAAATTAATTCAAAAGCTCAATAAATATGATATCAAGCATTTAGTGTTGTCTTATATTTTTGACGATGAGCGCGAACATATTGATCAGTATAAAACATTGGCAGAGCACTTAAATCGAGTTGGTGAGTTAAGTAAAACAGCCGGTATTCAACTGTGTTATCACAATCATGATTTTGAGTTTCAACAACTCAATGGTCAACGTCCATTTGATTTGTTACTCAATGAGTTAGACCACGAAAATGTAAAGTTTGAACTGGATGTGTTTTGGGCTAAATACGCGGGTCTACAACCTGATGAATTAATAACGTCATTAGGTAAACGCTGTGCTTTGCTGCACTTGAAGGATCTTAAAAGTTTACCATTAGCTAATTTAACAGCTCACACCCCAGCTGATGAGGCAATGTTTAAACCAGTAGGCTCGGGCATTATAGATTTTGAAAAAGTATTAACTGCAGCAAAAAAGGTGGGAGTAGATAATGTTTTTGTTGAGCAAGACCACAATACCGGCCATATCTTTGAAGATCTTCAAAACAGTTTTAATTATTTACAAACATTGAATTTTAAGTAAGGACATTATCATGTACATATTTAAATCCACTATCCAACTCCTTTTAATTAGCTCTTTACTACTCATTAGTGCTTGTAATGATAACAGTAATACAGATGCTAACGCGGTAAAACCTTCAGTACCTGCTAAAACTATAGCACCAGCTAAAAATGAACAGGCAACCAAAATTCTCTATATAACCAGTGTTGGCTGGTTTCATGATTATCAGCAACAAATCAAAACCATTAGCAATAGTATTAATCAATATATGAATGCCGATATTGATGTCATTATTGGTGATATTGAGCGTTTGAAAACAACCGACTTTTCAAATGGCTATGATCTGCTTATCTATAACTTTTGTCATGCAGCACAAAGAGATGAAGCCCTGGTGCAAAGTTTAATCTCTCCGGTTACGGAAAAGGGTGTCCCTTTAATTGCTTTACATTGTGCCATGCACTCTTTCCAGTTCGATTCACAATGGGCTGAGTTTTTAGGTTTACATACTTTACGACATGAGAAACAGCGCAATATTACCGTTGAGAAAGTAGGGCAACATGCTTTGACTAATGCGTTACCTGATAGTTGGGATCTAACTAGCGATGAACTTTATATAACGCTTAGTAAAAACAAGAATACTGTTTCCTTGTTGGAAAGTTATGGTGTTGAAACAAAGCAGAATCATACTCAAGCTTGGTTATATAAATCAGGGCAGGGCAATATTATAGGCACAACATTAGGCCATAATGAATCAACATTAAAGAATGCAAATTTTCAACGTTTTTTAGCCAATAGTATTCAATATTTACGTGGTCTGGAATTAACTATATCGGCCAATCCATCTTTTACTTCATCGGTAAATCTTTTATCTAAAGGTGTTGTTTACCCTGATCAACAAGAAAAAAAATGTGTCATCCATAACATGTTTGCCATTGGCGGAGAAAAAGTTAAGTCCTGTGTTGCAAGTCAATGTACAGAAAATTCAATACTTGCCCAGTGCACAGCGCAATGCCAACAAGATAATCCTTGGCCCGTACCTGAGTCCCTAAGAGAAGCTTGTCAAAGCAATGAGCTTACTGCCCCAAATTAATAAGAATGTATTTTCAAAGAGGAGTTTAAGATGACCCGAAATTTTTTCAAAACCCTAGTAACAAGTTTTACTTGTGCGCTAGTGCTTTCAGCTTGTGCTGATAAGAAGCACAATGAAAATGAGGTTGATGCCAAAAAAGTAATCGCTGTAGCCAAAGTAAATGTGATTAACGATATCACTTGGGATGATTTTCAGGCTTATGGCTGTAAAGTTGAGCGATTAAAAAGCAATCAAATTAAAGTTAAAATTGCAGCACAACCCTGTACTTTGATGTTAATGAACGACAAATTAAGTCAGTTAACGTCGGATAAGTGGCTATCTTTTATGCGTACAAGTGATGGAAAGCGTGCTGTAGGTACTAGTATGTTATTTTGGTCAAAAAATAATAAAGGTCAAAGACCTGATTTAACCTTAGCTGATGGACTTTTTCCAGGTTTAGCTTCTCGAAGAGCCATTCCCTTAACATTGTTAGCCGAAGGGCGCGGTATGCCTAAAACGCCAGGTTCACTCATTGGTTTTGCTTTTGGCAGTGGTGTTCATTTAGATGAATGGTCAAGGTTTGCTGTATCAGTAACAAACTTTTTTGGTGGTGAGCGCACAGTAATTTTAGATGAATTTATGTTTACTGATGCTGAGCCTGATTATCCTGTTGGTAATAAAGTTATGGTCGATGAAATTGGCCAGTGGAAAGCCGTCGACTTTAAAGACAAGTTTACCGATGCTGATGCAATGACCCAATATTTAAAAAGTGAAGCAAGTAAAGCCGTACCTGAAAGGGAGACTGACAGCTTAAGTCATTTTGGCGGCATAAAAGCTAAAAAATATGATGCAACAGGCTATTTTAGAACGCAATTTGATGATGAACGATGGTTTCTCGTTGATCCGCAAGGCTATGCTTTTTACAGCATTGGTATCGATATTATAGGGGCTGGTATTGGCGGTAATGTCGACGGTATTAAACAATTGCACGAGTGGCTGCCAAGTGAGGATGATCCTGCTTATGCCAAAGCATGGATTCAAGCTGACTACATTTCAGACATTCGCTCTAAAACAGGTTTATCTAGTTCAAATTTATTTGATTTTGGCACAGCAAACCTAATCAAAACCTTTGGTAAAGATTGGCATCAAAAATGGAGTGATATTACTGCTCGTCGTTTAATTGAATGGAACGTGAATACTGTAGGTAACTGGTCTGACATGGATTTTGCTCGCAGTAGTAAAACACCTTATGTTATGCCTATGGAAAAGTTTCCTGTCACAACGAAGCGTATATTTAGAGACTTCCCAGATGTGTTCAGTGAAGAATATGCTAATAAAACAGCCATTTTTGCTCAACAATTAGCAACGTATAAAGATGATCCTTACTTAATTGGCTATTTCATGAATAATGAGCCCGGCTGGGCATATATTCCAACCATTAATTTAGCAGAGGAGTTACTCGCTAAAGGCGACGGATTTACATCTAAAGAAAAATTAATTGAGTTTTTAACTCAACAGTATAAAAATAATATTCAAGCATTTAATAAAGCATGGAAAACAAAGTTCAAACAGTTTAGTGATTTAAACACCCCCATTAGACGTGCGGCAGCATTATCAGAAACTGCGGCCGCTGATTTACAAGTTTTCTCTATAATGCTGCTTGAAGAATATATACGTGTACCGGTTGTCGCTACGAAAAGAGTTGACCCAAACCATTTGAATATGGGCATGCGTTGGGCTTCAAGTGCGTTAAAACAAAAGTGGCGCTTTGCTGGTAGCCAATACTTAGACGTGTTTTCAATGAATAATTATACCGATGATCCGACCTTGCGCTTAGATATTGCGGCTGAATTTTCAGGTGGAAAGCCAGTGTTAATTGGTGAGTTTCATCATGGTTCTATGGAAGGAGGACATCCTACTTACGGCGCTCGCTGGACAAAGACAGAAGCAGAAAGAGCAATAGCTTATCAATATTACGCAGAAAAAGCAGCCGCACACCCCAATAGCATTGGTATACATTACTTTGCCTATAATGACGATCCGGTATTAGGTAGATTTGATGGAGAAAACTTTCATCATGGTTTTGTGACCACAGCGCACAAACCTTACAGTGACTTTATTGAAGGATATAAAAAAGCCAATAAAGGTCTTTATGACGTATTACTTAAAAAGCGTGAGCCGATAGAAAAATACCCTGAGGACATGGTTAAATCAATTAATATGAGCTTCTAACGGTAAAGCTAAGTGTTAAAAAGTATTAGCCTGAGTGCAGTTTACTGAGCTCAGGCTTTTTTATGTTTAACATTTATTGAATGACCTTATATTTGATAATTAGCACTGTAAAGTGCCGGTTAACCAACACTTTAACTATAAATTCTATATTATTAGATAATAAAAATGGGCTCATGTATGGATCTTCACAAATAATAAGAAATGCATCACGCAATAAGAAAAATCACCATAGTTAATAGTCTGCTGTGCCACCAATATAGTCATTCAACCCTGATGTTGGATTGGGATGACTTTAAAGTGTATTAGAGACATTCGGATTAAAAAACATCAGATCATATATGAGCTGGTACATATAATTATGTAGGAAAAGAATCGGGTTTCAGGCACTGAGAAGTTCAACTCAGAAATAGAGCTACAGATCAGTCGAAGTGGAGCCCTTCGACTCGTAGAAGGTGACAGAAGTGCAACTTCATTTAAACAAAACAGTGAATTCAAACACTCTGAATCTATTGATGATAAGTGAGTTTATTGCTATTTATAGCGCCATAGATGGTAGCTTAGCTACCTTTATAAAGTTATTTAAGACTACTCAACTTTAAAAATAAAAAATCCAACACTTGTGTTGGATTTTTGTTTGTTAGCCATTTATTCATTAACAGAGCCAACTTAAGCAGCCACTATGTTAACTATTGAGTAACTTTATTTATTCTAAGTTGAGATGGATAAAACTTAAACATTCAGCATAATATGTTGATGTACTCGAACAATAATATCGTCACTTTCTTTTTTCCAATTTACTTCATCAGAAAATGTTCTTACTGCCGCAATAGCTTGATTGACGAACTTACCGTAATTGTGATGCGTTTCATCACTTTTATCAGCAAAAAATACAAAGCGTAAGGTATCAACTAACTGATCAGCTTCCCAATGCACACAAAAACGAGTTTCAGCATTGTTGGGATTAACCCCTATCGATATTAGCTCACCGGCAACGTTTGTTGTTTCATCTTCATCATAACGAACAAAGGGTGATACACCGTTAGCTATCATCGCAGCTTGGTTAATTTGATTAGCATTACAGGAGTTATTAAAAGCACTTTCAATTTTTTGATAAAGCTTGGTAAACGGCTCATCCGACAAATAATCAATGTCTGCGCCTTTTAATAAACGACGTGCCATAGGTATACTCGCAACTACATAAGCTATTGAAGTATGATCCTTGGAAATACTCTGATTTTGACTTTCATACCTGTCAGCTATTTCTCTAAAGGTATGGCTAACAGAGTTAGTATCGCCTTTTTCTTTGGCAAAAATATCAAAGGTTAAATGTTGGTGATCTCTCAGCTTAATTTCATTTTCAGCTAAACCAATTTTTTTCGAGATATCTTTGATTGCTTGATAAACTTTATAATGGAATTTAGCAGAATTTACTCTTAACTCTTGTCCTGTGGCTAAGAAAAGTATTTTAACTTTTCTAGCGCGTACAGCGCCATCAAAATAGCCTTTAAAAGTACTATTATGCTCAGGGCAGTAGAAGAAAAATGACTGTTGTTCTGTATGCAAAACTTGTTGTTCACCACTATAACGCACCCTAACTAAACGGTTATTGGCAACAAAGTTTACGTGTGAAAGCCCATGTTCCTCGACGATATCAAACACTTTATGAGACAAAGCTTGATAGAATTTTTGATAGGGTTTGTCTGCCGTATTATCAATACCACCACAGACTAAGTCTATTAAATTATCTGTGAGCGGGATCTCAGCTAAAATATATTGATTATCACGCGAGTCACTTGGTACATAGACTCGCTCCCCTGATCTATGTTTTTTTAAAATTGATGAAGTTCGTCTCATATTTACTTTTAACCTTATGGTAAATTAAGTATCTGAAATAATGTTGTTATTTTTTATAACATACATAAATGAAAGATTTCATACTATCTATAGGAAATCTTAAATAGATCTGAAGTTGACGTTTTAGCTTTAGTTGTGTAGATAGGAAATCGATTAATCTATCAAACTCTACTGTCAGCTTACAGCGAACGTTATACTCAAACATTACACAATGTGCTTTATAGTCTTTTATGTTCTAGCAATTTGTGACGTTTTTTGTAATTTCTTCTCGATTTATTGCGCATAATCTTTAATTAAGTTATCTAAATCTAGCTACAGCACTGAAAGCTATTGAAAAAGAATACTTACTTTAATCAAGTGATTTTCAGCTACTATTTTATAAAGCAGGAGAGTTACTCATGTTCTAAATAAGAAAACCAGTCAAAATCAGCAGGGTGACGACTACCTGATAAATCTTGACAGCACAGACCGACAAAAGTGCCGGTAAAATTGGCATGTTCGCCACCTGGACCTGTTTCATCGGCGAGTATGCTGTAATCTAACTCTAACGGTACTTTTTGCCAGTTATCTTCTGTAGTTCCATAGAAGAAAGTTAGTTTGTCATGATCAACTTCTACATTAAGGTAAATTTCACCTGTTTCAGGAAGTTTTATCGGCTCAGGGGTGAAATATTGCGCTGAAGTGTCGCCAGTACAACCTGTGACTTCAAGTATTCGACCTAATGTTTCATGATGAGTGATATGCAAGTAGTAATACTTAGCGCTATTGTAGTAGCAAACTAGCCCAGCCATTTGCTGAAAGTTATTAGGGGAAAAATCTATTTTAGTTGCCGCACTATATTTAAAATCTTGTTGACGTCTAGCAATAAGTGCTTGAACAAAACTGCTGCCAAGTGACTCTCTGCCTTTTAATCGTAAATAACCAGGTCGCTCTGTTAGGCTTAAACTGTAAGAGTCTAGAGGGATACGTAATGTTTGGAAATCAATAGCCAATTGAGCTTGGTCAAAGTCATCAAATTGATCAACCAATGGGTTTTTTGCGACAATATCGCTATTTAGTGTTAATCGAGATTGTGGCAATACACCGTCATGTTTTAATCTTAACCAACCGTCCTTAGACCATTGTGCTTGTTGAATAGCTGTTTCTCGACCCATCACACTACGGCGATTTTCTAAAGGTCTACTACATAAATGTACCAGCCAAGCTTGCTCATTATCAACTTCGACAAAGTCAGCATGACCTGCCCTTTGTAGGGGAGAATCGCTGTTGATAGCGGTGAGTAAATGCCCTTGTGGATCGGCTTCGTAAGGACCTTCAATGTCTTTTGAGCGTAGCATTAACGCGGCATGCTCATAACCTGTGCCGCCTTCAGCTACCAATAAATAGTAATATCCGTTGCGTTGGTAGAGGTGCGCACCCTCGGTTCTACCTAGAGCAGAGCCGCTAAATATCTTTTGTACAGGGCCAATTAATTTTTTTTGCGCAGCACAGTACTCTTGCATAATAATGCCACCAAAGTAATTCTCAGCATCAAAGGCTTTTCCTGCTTGCCCTTGCCTATGGTCCCAGCGCAAATTAACTAACCATTTTTTTCCGTTATTATCATGAAATAGAGACGGGTCAAAACCACTACTGGTCAAATAGGTCGGCTCTGACCAATCACCGAGAATATTATCGGTAGTCACCATGAAGTTATGCACATCTTTACATTGACTCCAATAACGACGCGCATTGGAATAAATTAAATAAAAGGTGCCGTTATCATATGACAAGCAGGGTGCCCAGACACCGCAAGAGTCAGGATTACCTAACATATCTAATTGAGAGGGCCTATTTAGCGGTCTAGCAACTAAGGTCCAATTAACTAAGTCAGTTGAATGAAAAATTTGTACGCCAGGAAACCATTCAAAAGTTGATGTGGCAATATAATAATCGTCACCTACTTTTATAATGGAGGGGTCGGGATTAAAACCTTTAAGAATGGGGTTGTTGATTGTAATAGCAGACATGTTTGACCTTTATTAAACTTCAGTGTTTAAGTATAAAAAGTATTTAAGAATAAAATAGAGACAGGGTATGAAGTGTTAGCGATGCACTAGGTTTGAATAAAGTACATCGCTGTAAGCAGAGCAATAATTACAAACTCATACCACCATCAATGACAATGTTTTCACCTGTCATGAAAGTGGCATCATCAGAAGCAAGTAGACTGGCGATAGCTGCAATTTCACTAGGTTGACCAATACGTTTCATTGGTTGTCTGTCAATAAAACTTTGTAGGGCTGCTTCATAATCACCCGTATCACGTAAACGTTGATCTAATGAAGGGGAGTGCACAGTGCCTGGGCTAATTGAATTACAACGTATACCTTGTTCTATGTAATCAGCAGCAACAGATTTGGTTAAGCCAATAACGGCTGCTTTGCTGGTACCATAAGCAAATCGGTTAGCAACACCTTTAACACTAGAAACTACCGATGCAATGTTGATTATGGAACCTTTTTTCTGTTCCAACATGCCTGGAAGTACCGCTTTAATAAGGCGAAAGCTTGATGTTACGTTGACGTTCAAACTTACCGCTAATTGATCTTCTGAGCAATCAGCGATTGAACCATTGAATACTACGCCAGCGCAATTGACTAAAACATTAATACTAGGAAAGGCTGCAACACATTTTTGGATATGTTCACTATTAGTTATGTCCAGAGTGTAAGTACTTATGTTCTCTATTTTTGTCAATTCCTCTAAGCGTACAGCGTTCATATCTGTAGCTACAACTTGGGCCCCTTGACTCGCAAATAATAAGGCCATTTCTTTACCAATGCCTTGAGCAGCACCTGTTATCAATATTGTTTTGTTTTTTAATTTCATGAGATAAACCCTAATTAACGACTAAGAGTACAAGCAGGATATACAAAACCTTGCTGTTCAATGTCTATTGAAAATAATCCACCGGATAATGGGTAGTCAGCCTGCTGTTCTTTTGGCATGCCATTGATCGCAGTGGTAATAAATAAAGTGTTCAGTGTTTTGCCGCCAAAACAGCATTTAGTAACGTTAGGTACTGGCAAGTCGATAGTGCTGACGCAGTTGCCTTGTTGATTAAAGCGACTCACTTTGCCAACGCCGTAATGACAAACCCAAAGGAAACCTTCAGTATCGAGGCACATCCCATCGGGGTGACCATCATTATCACCAAACTGAACAAAAGGCTGAACATTGGTGATATTGTTATCTTGGTCTAAACAACCTTGAAATACGGTTTTAGCCAGTGTATCGGTAAAATAGATAAATTTACCATCTTGGCTAAACGTCGGTCCGTTGGTGATAGTGCTCTGACCCAGTTGTTCTAAATTGTTCAACTTACCGTTATTATCTAAACGATAAAAACTCCCTGTTGCATTAGCTTGATTCTCATCCATACTACCAAACCAATAGTTACCTTGAGTATCACAACAACCGTCATTAAATCGGTTATTTGTTATATCTTGCTCAATTAACTGGATGGGTTTTTTCTTTTGCGTATTTAGGCTGATATGAAAAACACCTGTGTTAAAGGTCGCTAATAATCCGCCTTGCTTTGCAGGCACTACAGAGCTTAGTTGTCCTGAAAAGTGCCAACTGTGTTGGTACTCATTACCCTCCCTATCAAAGCGGAAACGGTGCAAGTTGGATTGAGTAATATCCACCCAATAAAGTGCTTGTTCTTCTTGATGCCACACAGGGCCTTCGCCCAGTTCAGCTTTGGCATCCCAAATACATGTTAAGTTATCCATTTATTTCTACTCGCTTGTAATAGCTGATTAAATTAATGAGAATTTCTTGGAATGCCATGTTTGCTAGCAATACGAGTATGTTTATCTTTCATTTCTAAGGTGCCACCATCACTTAACTGATTGACACGGCTACGATAGATTTCTTGCCAAGGTGTTTGGTTAACAATAGGAATGCGTTCCATACTTTTTTTACGAGTAGCGAGTAATTCCTCTTCAATCAACAAATCAACAGTGTTGTTATTAAGATCAATGCGTAACGTGTCATCAGTTTTTATAAAAGCTAAACCACCGCCAACAGCAGCTTCAGGGGAAATATTTAAAATAGAAGGGCTAGCCGATGTACCACTTTGTCTGCCATCACCCATGGTTGGTAGGCAGGTAATACCTTGTTTAACAAGGTAATCAGGTGGCAACATATTAACTACCTCAGCAGAGCCAGGGTAACCAACAGGACCACAATTTCTAATGATCAACATACAATGTTCATTAATTTTTAATGCGGGATCATTGATACGGTGATGGTAATCTTCAGGCCCTTCAAAAACGATAGCACGCGCTTCAAAGACATTCAGTTGCTCTGGGTTGCTTAAATAAGTTGCACGGAACGTTTCATCTATCACTGATTTTTTCATAATAGCTGAATCAAAAATATTACCAGACATAACAGCAAAACCAGCCCTTGCCATTAATGGTTTTTCGACCGTTTTAATTACTTTATCTGCGCGGCTACGTGCATTACCATAAATTTCTTTCACAGTTTTTCCGGTAACAGTCATAGCTTCTCCCTTGATGATACCAGCATGGATAAGCTCTCCCATAACTGCTGGTACACCACCCGCTCGATGAAACTCTTCACCTAAATACTCGCCTGCAGGTTGGCAATTGACAATCAGTGGTACGGATTCACCCTGGGTTTGCCAATCGGTAATTGATAACTCAATATCGTCCATATGATTGGCGATAGCTTGAATATGTGGTGGCGCATTAGTTGAACCACCAATAGCGCTACATACTTTTATGGCATTGTAGAACGACTCTTGCGTCATAATGTCGGAAGGTTTTAAATCTTCTGCTACCATCTCGACAATACGGCGGCCAGTATAATAGCCCATTTGAGCGCGTTCTCGATATGGTGCTGGAATAGCTGCACAGCCAGGTAAAGACATACCTAAAGCTTCAGCTAAAGAGTTCATGGTAAGTGCCGTACCCATGGTATTACAATGACCTGAACTTGGCGCTGATGATGAAACCTGATCCATGAAATTTTCATAATCAATTTCACCGGCGGCATATTTTTCACGGCATTCCCAAATGATGCTGCCTGAACCTACTCTTTTTTCATTGTCCCAGCCGTTAAGCATTGGACCGCCTGAAAATACGATAGTAGGGATGTCTACAGCTGCCGCAGCCATTAGGGTTGCTGGTGTGGTTTTATCACAACCGGTTGTTAGAATAACACCATCAAGTGGATAACCGTAAAGTACCTCGATTAAACCTAAAGTTGCTAAATTACGATCTAAAGCAGCGGTAGGGCGTTTACCCATTTCATGAATTGGATGCACAGGAAATTCAAGGGGGATGCCACCAGCATCTCTAATACCTTCTTTTAATCTTTGTGCTAAACCCACGTGGTGTCGATTACAAGGCGTTAAATCGCTACCTGTTTGGGCGATACCAATGATAGGTTTACCAGATTGCAGTTCATCACGTGTTAAGCCGTAATTCATATATCTTTCTAAATATATTGCGGTTTGGTCCGGCTGGTTTGGCTCATTAAGCCACTCTTCACTGCGTAAGCGTTTTTTTTCTTTCGGTTTATTTATTGACATGATCGTATCTACTTTAGGGATCTTATCAATTAGTTTACTGCTAGTAAGAGCTATCTAACTACTTAGTAGTTGATATGTTGATAATACTTTTTTAACGTTAAAAAGTATTATCAACAAAATAGATAAAGGAGCTTTTAAGTAGCCCTTTGAGGGATAGGAATGTTATTTAACTTCATTTATAAAGCTCATCTTCAGGGAGGGGCTGTGCGCATTATAGACATTAGCCTAAATCTTTTTTTATCTATTTTATAATGAATCACTTGTGTCATATTACGGAGAAGTATCCATAATAAGCTGTTGAACTAAACCGCTTCGCGGGAAGTACTAGCGACCTGCTATTTCCGTACCTATCAACCAATTTAATTTGCTACATCAATCTTTTTTGGAGGCAAGTTATGCCACCACTCAGACAACAGTTACTTGATTGTATGCTAGTACGACATTTTTCAATCAGAACACAAGAAGCCTATGTTCCTGGTTTAATAATAGCTAGAATATTGCCACCATTCAGAAAGCCAATGTAAGCCACTTAGATAAATGTTTTATGGGTATCTAAGCCAATGAAAAATATGTTATGTTTTATCATGCTAGCCTTTGTTTTATGTTGTTGACAAATATATAATGGATCTGGTTTTAAATTAACTCACGTGCAGGGGTTAGCACCTCGTGGGGGAGTCATTATGTCTATGTTTCTATAGGATTACAGTGTTTAAATTAAATGTTGATAAGCAATTAGATATTGTATTAGTGGATCCATCTTTTGCTAGAAGCTACTACAATATTGTACAAGAAGAACGAGATTATTTAGGCAAGTGGCTTGTTTGGCCAAAGTATGCTGATTCTGAAGAGTTTTTCTTATCATTTGTGAATAAGTCACTCGACGACTATGAAAATGGAAAGTCATTAACTTGTGCCATTATCTATTGTGATACATTAGTTGGAAACATTAGTTTTAATTCAATATCTCAAGAACTTAAAAAAGTAGAAGTAGGTTATTGGTTAAGTTCCAAATACCAAGGCAAGGGTATTGTGACTAAGTCACTTTCAAAACTAATATCTTATGCATTTGGGCCACTAAATATGGATAGAGTTCAAATATCAGTAGCAACTGAAAATTTACCGAGTCGAAATGTTTGTGAGCGGTTAGGCTTTTCATTTGAAGGAGCTATAAGTAATAGTGAAAACTTAAATGGTCGCATTGTGGATCATGCAATTTATAGTTTAAGTAAAGGGTAGTGGATAGAAGCATACAAGCTATTAGAGCAGGACAAATAACAGTTAGTCTTCGTTCCAGTGTCACTTATTGTTGCCTACATATTATTTTCCTCTTAACTAGTCTACGTTGACTCCCTGTAGTCAAGCACTCTTATAGCGAGAAAATTTGACAGCAGTTCACCTAAAAACTTTATTCCAAGTGACTTTTTTTTTGGCACTAATAATTGTTAGTACCAAAATATCCTAAATACTTAATTTGTTTGTATTCAATTTAAACGCTGTCATAATCAACTGTTCTAACTGGCACTGATCAACAGCAAATTTCCTTATGCCTTGAGAGAGTAACTCAACAGCCATAGCATCTTCGTTATGCTGCCAAGAGAAACTTGAGAAATCTAAAGCTTTTTCACTCTGTTTAGATTGAATCAGATTATTGTTGTTTGATAACTTACGTAGTAATTTTCCTTGAGTATTTTGAAGTTCTGCAAGGAGAGCTGGAGATATAGTCAGTAAGTCACAGCCAGCAAGTTCTGTAATTTCGTTTATATTTCTGAAACTAGCACCCATAATAACGGTCTTATAATTGTGTTCTTTATAGAAGTTATAAATTTGAGTAACCGATTTAACGCCAGGATCTTCTGAACCATGAAATTCGCTGTTTTCAGTTTTTTTATACCAATCTAAAATACGGCCAACAAAAGGAGAAATAAGCGTGACTTTTGCTTCAGCGCAGGCTATTGCTTGTGCCATGCTAAAAAGCAGCGTGAGGTTACATGAAATACCTTCCTTTTCTAGTTGTTCAGCGGCCTTAATTCCCTGCCACGTAGCGGCAATTTTTATTAAAATTCTTTCCTTGGCAATTCCTCTTTTTTGATAAAGTGAAATTAACTTACGGCCTTTCTCAATACATCCTTGTACATCAAAAGATAGGCGCGCGTCGACTTCTGAAGAAATACGGCCAGGTATGTGTTTAAGTATCTCGCAGCCAAAGTTTACGATTAGTTGATCGCAAATATCATCAACGATGTCGCCAGATTGTTCAATCGCATCTACAATAATATGCTGATATTGCGGCAGCTTTGCTGCTTGTAAAATTAATGAAGGATTGGTTGTCGCATCGGTAGGGGTTAGTGATTTAATGGAGTCTACATCGCCACTGTCGGCTACGACTGTAGTTACTTTTTCAGTTGTTCTAATAAATTCATTTTATATTAAGGCAGTGACAAATAGTTACCACTGCCTTACCTGCTAGTTTGGAGTATAAGAGCAGGTAATTGGCTTGAGTCAAACGTAACGATTAACTATGTTTTCTAACAATTCTTGACGACCGGATTCTTGTTTAGGGTTGATGTTAGTTTCTAACACTAATTTAGATAAACTTTCTAAACTTTGATCGCCAGTCATAATGCTCTGGCCTAACTTTTCTTGCCAGCCAGCATAACGTTGCTCAACAAAATCAGATAGTGGTGCATCTTCCATTAATTTAGCTGCGTTAAGCAATGATTTCGCCATGGTATCCATACCGCCAATGTGACCAATAAATAGATCATCACGTTCACATGATTGACGACGTAACTTAGTATCGAAATTAAAGCCGCCCGTGTCAAAACCACCATTTTTCAATATCTCGTGCATGACCAAAGTACATTCAGCGACATCGTTAGGGAATTGATCGGTATCCCAGCCGTTTTGCATATCACCACGGTTAGCATCAACACTGCCCATAATTCCTTCAGCGCATGCCGTAGCAATTTCATGGTGGAAACTATGACCCGCTAATGTTGCATGGTTAGCTTCAATGTTTACATGAACTTCACCAGCAATACCGTGTTTATGTAGAAAACCTGCAACGGTAGCGGTATCGTAATCGTATTGATGCTTAGTCGGCTCTTGTGGTTTAGGTTCAATTAATAATTTACCTTTAAAACCAATTTTATGTTTATGTTCAATCACCATCTTAAGGAAGCGAGCATATTGTTCACCTTCTTGTTTAAGATCAGTATTTAATAAAGTATCGTAACCTTCACGACCTCCCCAAAGTACGTAGTTTTGACCACCTAAACGATGGGTAACATCCATTGCGTGTTTAACTTGTGCGGCAGCATAAGCAAATAGCTCTGGGTTAGGGTTAGTTGAACCACCCGCACAAAAACGTGCATTTGAAAATAAATTAGCCGTACCCCAGAGCAATTTAACACCTGTGCGATCCATTTCTTTTTCAAAAATATCTGCGATGTGATTAACGTTGCTATGGAATTCCTTTAATGAGTTACCTTCAGGCGCAATATCAGCGTCATGAAAACAAAAATACGGCACACCTAGTTTTTCAAAAAATTCAAAAGCTACTTTGGCTTTGTACTCGGCTTGCGCTAATGGATTACTTGTTGCTTTTAACCAAGGACGGTCAAAGGTACTGGCGCCAAAAATATCTGAGCCTGCCCAACAAAAATTATGCCAGTAACAGGCGGCAAAACGTAAGTGTTCTTTCATAGTTTTGCCAAGCACTATTTGGTTTTCGTCATAATAACGAAAGGCTAACGGGTTAGTACTACTAGCACCTTCAAATTGAATTTTATTTACCTTATTAAAAAATTGTTCAGTCATGATATTTCTCCACTTGATGTTTGGTAATAATGAATTAAGTGAGCTTATTTAACATAAGCGTTTTACTCATAAGAGGAGGGCACATTAAAAATGGGCCGCTACACTTTGGTATAAAGCTTGGTATTTTTGATATTGCACTTGGTAGATTTCAGCCATTGTCGAGTCCGCTTCAATAATGTGTTTGATTTTACCTGGCAGACAAACTGATGCAGGTAACTCACTAGTTACTGCCATGCGTGCAAGACGTGCTGCGCCAAATGCGGGACCTACTTCACTACCTTCACGGTAAATCAGTGGTCGGTTAAGAACACTGGCTAGGATTCGTCCCCATAATTCACTGCGGGCACCGCCACCAATAACGGATACTTGCTCTATTTTTGTCCCTGCATCGAGAAGTACTTGTTGACCGTCAGCAAAAGCAAAGGCGACACCTTCTAATACAGCTCGGGCTAATACTGCTCGTGTTGTGTTATGTCCTAGGCCCAAAAATACCCCTTGGGCATTAGGATTATTATGCGGGGTACGCTCACCAGATAAATAAGGCAGGAAAGTTACCGCACAAGGTTTGGTAAAATCTTCTAAGGCAACTTCATCTAATAAGTTTTGCTCGTTAGCAGCACCCGTTAACTTAGTTACCCAAGACAAGCAACTGGCGGCACTTAAAACAACCGACATTTGATGCCAGGTATTAGGAATGCAATGACAAAAGGTATGGACAGCACCATCAGCGTTCGGTAAGTAATTTTCATTAGCAACAAAATAAACACCAGAAGTACCTAATGATATAAAGGCTTCGTTAGGATTTATAACGCCAATACCAACAGCGCCAGCTGCGTTATCACCAGCACCTGCGGCAACAGGGACTTTTTTCATACCCCAATTAGCGGCGATATCGGCGCTAAGTATTCCTGTTACCTCTGACCCTTCATATAACTTAGGCATGTGGGATTCATTTAACCCCGTTGCCGCTAACATTTCACTTGACCATTTACGGCTTTCAACATCTAGCCACAAGGTGCCAGCGCTGTCTGACATGTCAGAGGCAAAGTCACCAGTCATTAGAAGTCTCAAGTAATCTTTCGGTAATAAGACCTTGTCAATTCGAGCGAATAATTCGGGCTCATTTTGCGCGACCCAGAGTAGTTTTGGCGCGGTAAATCCCGGCATGGCAATATTGCCGGTAATTGCCCTGCTATTTGGCACAAGCTGTTCAAGTTCAAGGCATTGTTTCTGGCTACGACCGTCGTTCCACAATATGGCAGGACGAATAATGTTATGGCTAGCATCCAGTAAAGTTGCCCCATGCATTTGTCCAGATAAACCAATTGCTTGAACACTAAGTAGTTCTTGGGCATGGTTGTTTTTCAGATCAGCCATCGCATCATTCGTTGCTTGCCACCAGTGCTGAGGGTGTTGCTCAGACCACAATGAATGAGGAATATAAATGTTTAATGGTGCCGATGCCTGAGCTATAAGCGTATCGTTATCATCAAGAATGATAACCTTGACACTTGATGTGCCTAAATCAATACCTAAATACATCTGTTGCTACTCCAATATTATTTAAAAAGTACTTTAGCTTCATCTGCATGGATGAAGCGTGGTTTATTAAGCATTTCGTTATAACGTTTTGGTAACTCAGGCCATAAATCTAAGCGAGTATTATTAAAGCCACCTGTGAGCTGTGGCCAAATCCAATTCCAACGTTGCCAGTCAACAATAATGACATTGAAGGCTTTTATGTGAGGGTATTCTTCGAATAATGAAAAATAGGCGTTGAACCAAGATAATGACTCTTCCAGAGATTTTGGATTACGAAACTGCATCGATAAGCCTTTAGTAAACCAAGGCGCAGATTCGCCAATAAAAACGGGTTTATTTCTTGATGCCGCATTTTGATAGAATTCAATACTGCCAGGAGAACGAAAGGTGTCTATGCTAAATTGACTGATGCTCCACCAATCTACATATTCATCACCTGGGTAAAAATCCATATAATGGTGTTTACCTAAGATAGGCATACCGGTTAATTCATTCAAGTCTGGTACTGAAGCATGCCAAAGAGTCGCCACATTAGTTACTTTCATCGATCGCATTTTATTGACTATGTATTTGAAACCTTCACGGTACTCAATCGGATCGAAATGATCTAAGTTGTTAAACTCCCAACCGATACGCATAAACACCGGTTTACCGACTGTGGCTATTGCATTAAAGAACTGTTCAAGTTGTTGGTCTGCTTTTCCTGATAACGTTTCTTTAGGGTTTAAGTCATAACCTATTTGCGCCATTTGCCAAGTATCTTCTTGGGCGAATTTCTTGTAACGCTTGATAAAGCCATCAAGCTGCGCTTGACCATCTGATCTTTGCGGATGGATATAAAAAGAAACTATAGCGGGTTCGTTTTCCCTAATCGCTTGAAGATAATCAAGATAGTCTTGTTTATCGCCTTTTGCGCCAGGGAGGTCGGTATTCCAGCCATGAGTGATTTGCCCCCAACCATGAATAGTTCGACCTGCTGGCGGTTCATACTTTGCAGAAAAAAAGGGTGCAGCAATTAAAGGTTCAGTATTGGTAGTGTTTTTTACAATGTTATCAGTTGTTTGCTGGCAGGCAGATAAAGAAAATAAAGAGAGCAAACTGAAAATGGCAACAGTGAGCACTTTGGTTAATTTATACGGATTTAATATCGATTTCATTATAACTTCTCTTTTGTTGTTATATTTGATGGTGTTATTTTTTCAGTATTAGGCAGTAGCAAAGAATATAAAGCAGGTACTGCACCTAAAGTCATGATGGTGCCAATACTCATGCCAAAAATAATGACACTTGCCATGCTATAGAAGAGGCTTTCTTCCATGGTCATTAATGGGATGAGTGCCAGTACCGTCGTCAATGTGGTAATTAAAATAGGGCGAAGTCTATTAATACAAGCGGACTCAATTGCTATGAGCTTAGTTTTCCCTCGACTTTGCTCATCGCCAATTTTGTCAATAAGCACAATGGCGTTATTAATGATAATGCCTGCCAAAGAAATAAAGCCAAGGCCACCGATGAAATCAAAATTAGCGCCAGTAAGGTATAAGCCAATAAAGCCACCTGAGAACGCTAGAGGAATAGTGAGCGCTACTATGGTTGTTTTTCTAAATGAGTTAAATTGGCTCACTAAAATACATAATATTAAACCAAGGAATAGCGGCAGGGTGACAAACAAGGTGCCAGCACTATTTTTAAAACCTTCTAATTCACCGCCTAATTCGATACGGTATCCAGCAGGCAAATTCTCATAAATATTTGCTATTTTTTTGTCCCAAGCAGCCTGTAATTGAGGTGCCTTAAAGCTAAGGTGTTTTCCTTCAACAGTGATGGTTTTTTCCATGTTTCTGCGAACAATTGTGCCAAACTCAGCAACAGACTCCATTGAGGCTATTTGAGATAGCAGCACATATTCACTGTTACTATTGGCTAAATACACTTTGACTAAATCTAATGGGTTCGCGTTATTAATTGGACTATCCGTAGTGTTTTTCATTTTAATAACAACAGGAATAAGGGTATCGTTTCGGCGAATTCGAGTTATTTCAATGCCCGTAAATGTACTTTGTAAAGCATTGGCTATAGCTTGATAAGTTACGCCGGCTCGACGAGCTTTGGCTTGATCTATGGTTATTTGATAACGTTTGGTTCTATTTTCCCAACTATTACGAACATGGATAGCACCGGGGATTGAGTTAAGTGCAGCTTGTGCCTGTTTACTTAACTTGAAAAGAACTTCAGCATCTGAGCCAACAAAGCGAAGTTGTACTACCCCAGGAGGTACTGTGCCGCGAGATATTAACTCGGTTCTGACATTGATGTGTGCAAGCTCACTGGCGGCAAATTGACGAATGCTCTTTTGCATAATTAAGGCATCAGCAGCAGATTTTGTTTTAACGATCATAAAGGCGTTATTAGGTGCTGGTTCATTAGGAATAATAGAAAGGAAAAAGCGCGGACCACCATTACCGATATAAGAAGAGGTATATTCAACGCGAGGGTTTACTTGTTTATCATTCAACCAAGACGTTAAGGTACTGGTTGCTTTTTTCGTTTGATTAACGTTATAACCCGCGGGTAAGTCAACATAAACCAGTACTTCAGAGCGCGATGAAACTGCAAACATTTCAACGGGAACCAGTGATAAAACATAAATAGACATAGCAAAAATACTGGTGATAACCCCAAGGAACTTCTTGGGGTGACTTAATACCTTGCGTACGAAACTTTGATAAAAGCTTAATAGAAAAAAGGCTTTCTTTTGTTTACTGTCTTTAATGAAGTGCACCGCAAGTAATGGCACAATCGTTAATGAAATTAGCCAAGAAATGAGTAACGAAATTGAAACAACTTGCGCTAGTGAGCGGGTATATTCACCAGCGGTTGTTTTCGCTAGTAAGATAGGAGCAAAAGCTAATACTGTGGTTAAAGTTGAGGTAAGTAGTGGTAACGCTAATTCTTCGCAGGCATGAAGGGCAGCTTGCATTCTTTGTTGACCCGAATGTAACCGTAAATGTATATTTTCAGTAATAACAATGGCGTTGTCGACTAACATACCTAACGCGATGATCAGACTTGCCAAAGAAATAAATTGCAAATCTATATCAACAAAGAACATCACTAATAACGTAGCTAATATCGTTAATGGGACGGTAATGCCAACAATGAGACCTTCTGAAAAACCCAAGCTTAAAATAACAATGGCTAATACAATAAAGAGCGTTTGATATAAACTCTCTTTAACGTTGCCGATTGATTTGTCAACGACATCAGCCTGAAAAGTCGCTATTTGCAATTGCATGCCAACGGGTAACTCTTGATCAAGTTGATTAAGCAACTTTTTTAGCTGGGGTCCCAGTTGTAATATATTACGTCCTGACTGCATTGATGCGGCGATAACAATGGCTGGTTTACCATTAAAATAGGCTAACTCTGTAGAGGGTTCATTGTAACCGGTACGCACGGTTAAATAATCTTTTAACGGTAAAACTCCACCATTGTTTGCAGGAATTTCTAGTTCATTTAAGCTAGACTTTGAGTCGAACTTACCGCTAGTTTGTACTGTTATTTGTCTAGTATTCGTTAAAATACTCCCCGATGGTATGATGCTGTTTTGATCCTTTACACTGCGAACTAGTTCGCCTAAATCAATACTATTTGATTCAATAACGCTGGCGCTACCCTCAATAAATACTTGCTCTTTTTGTAAGCCGTGCAAGGTAACCCGTTTAATGCCGTTAAGGGTGTAGAGCCTGTCTCTGATATCTCTGGCACGCTCTCTAAGCACTGACATAGGCCAATTCTTGCCAGTTAAGGCTGCAGTAAAAATAGAGACGTCGCCGAAATCATCCTTAAATAGTGGTCCTATAACACCTTTAGGTAAAGATGATTTACTTTGTGTTAACTTACGTCTGACATCATCCCACAATTTATTTAAGTCGCCAATATGCTGATAAGCACTGATAGTGATAACCGATTGGCCAGTTTTGGACGTGGAGTTGATAAACTCTATATCACCTAATTCTCTTAACTTTTCTTCAATTTTCTGCGTAATTAACTTCTCAACTTTCTCCGGAGGTAGTCCTGGGAATTGAGTAATAATCATGGCTTTATTTATTCTAATAAGGGGATCTTCGCGGCTAGGGAAGTCAGCATAAACCATCAAGCCTAAACTAATAATTAGCGCAACTAATACATAAGTCATTCGACTGTTATTGAGTGCGAGTTTTGTTATATTCATAGTAATATTTCTCGGTATCAGTGAGCAGCTTTATACAAGGTCACCTGTTGACCATCGCTTAGAAATTCTGCGCCTGCGCTACAAACAATTTCCTTGGCCTGCAAGCCAGAAGTGATTAACAATTGATTGGCATTTAGGGGACGACTGGTGATTGTTCGAGCAATGACCTGTTTGGTTTCTTTGCTAAAAACAAAAACTTGCTCAGCACCGTTAGCGGCAATCATCACTGCCGATTCAGGTAATATGATGCCCCGACTTGACTGTTGAGTTTTGATAAAGACATCAGCAGCCATGCCTGGATGAATATTAGGGTGTACATTTTCAAGTTCAGCACTTACTGGGTAAGCACCTCTCATGTTTGATTCCATACCTATTTTGCTGATTTTCGCGCGTTGATTAGCGTAATTTACAGTTGGTATGTTAAGTAAAATGTCATCTTTTAGTTTGATATCAGTAATCAAGGTACTAGGTACTAAAAAAGTGACTTCTAAGTGGGATTTATCTTGAATTTCTATGATAACTTGTCGACTGGTCACTTCTTCAAATTGTTCTATTTCTCGGCGAGTTATCATGCCATCAAAAGGTGCTCGTAAAATAGTATGGTGCAAATCGCGTTGAGATAAAGATAACTTCGCTTGTGCAAGAGCCACTAAGCTTTGAGCTTGTTCGAATTCGGCTTGTGCTTTATCTATAGCGTTTTTATTAATGAGTTGTTGATTGAAAATAAGTTGCTGGCGCTGATAATTCTCACTTCGTTCTTTAAATCCGGCATTAGCACTAGCAAGCTCAGCTTTTGCTTGTGCGAGTTTATATTGAAAAGGGGTATCATCAATTGATGCAATAGCTTGGCCTAACGTTACTTTCTCACCGGTTTTCACATTCAATTTTGTTAGTTGTCCGGCCACTTTAAATGATAATTCAGCTGACTTTGTTGGGCGAAGGTAACCTGAAAGTTGTCGTTGTGGTTGAATGTTTTGTGAGTCGACAACTAAATACTGTATTGCTTTAATGGGAGCAATTAAGTTTTTATTTGTTGATGACTCTTGAGTGCAACCTGTTAGGGCAATAGCAAGTATGCCTAAGAGAAAATACCGATACATCAAGTCAGTTATTGAATTGGGTATTAAGCTAATTATGTGCATAACTTGCGAACCTTAAGAGCAGTGGAGTATGAAAATTACACATTATCCGTTTAGATAAGTGCTGATTATAAAAAAGATGGATATCTAACCGTTAATCTTCAGAATCACGATATTCCGTTGGCCAATTAGGCATGGTGAATGCGCCGCCATCAACCCATAATGTTTGCCCGGTGATAAAGCTTGATTTTTCTCCTCCAAGGAATTCAACAGCATTGTAGATGTCTTCTGGGTAGCCAACACGGTTAATAGGAGCCGCTTTAGACCAGGTTTTTGCGTAGTTTGGATCTTCAATTTTGGTTCTTTCAATTTCAATGGCACCAGGTGCCACACAGTTTACACGGATGTTATATTTACCAAGCTCAATGGCGGTAGAGCGAGTTAGCATTTCAATGCCGCCTTTTGATGCGGTATAGTCAACTAAATTAGGGAAGGGTACTTTATTACAACCAGAGCCAATGTTAACAATTGCGCCTTTCACTTTATGTTTAATCATGAGTTTGGCGACAGATTGTGATAATAAAAAGCAACCTTTTAAATTAGTACGAATAACTTTATCCCAGCTGTCTTCTTCTAACTCTAAAAAAGGAGACCACGTTTGACAGCCAGCATTATTGACTAATAAGTCTGGTGCTTTGTTGAATTTATCTTCGACAGCACTGATGAATTGATTTACATCTTCGCTCAAACCTACATCACATCGAAGGGAAAAACCTTGCTGACCCAGTTTTTCTATTTCGGTAACAACATCATCTGCGCCAGCAGCATTACCCGCATAATTGATGGCAACGTTCCAGCCATTTTGTGCTAAGCAAATAGCTAGCTCACGTCCAATGCCTGAACTTCCACCAGTAACGATAGCGAGTTTGTTCTCAGTTGTCGGTGCAGTAGTTGTAGATAAAGTATTTGTCATGGGAAAATCTCATTGTGGCTTCTTAATAGAGTAACTATATCGATAGTCCCCCTTGTTTCGCTAAGTCGTAAATGAGAATTTTCTGATACTAAATTAACATCCGTTGATTTTCATCGATAGTTATCGGCGCTAATTTCTCGTTAGCACAAAGAAGGTGAGAGCTTGATTATTCAGGTGAATCATTGCGGGGAAGTTACTTTAAATGGTGTTTTCAATGATAGACATGCACGTTAAAAAAATACCATTCAATAGTCAACCATTGAGTAGTGCAATAAGAGCCGTTCGGCCACTATAGTGATATTAGATGTATTGTGTATATTTATTTGCTGAAGGATTTTTAATGTTGTCTCACCCTTATCAAGAGTTTGCTCTGAGTTTATCTAAGATAATTCCAACAGAAAGAATTATTACTGATCATGCCAAACGGTTGGCATTTGGCGTTGATGCGAGTTTTTATCGGTTAATACCACAAATAGTGATAAGAGTTGATGATGAAAATGAACTTATTGAGGTGATGAAAAAAGCTAAAGCGGTCAAGCTTGCTGTCACTTTTAGAGCCGCGGGCACGAGTTTGTCTGGGCAAGCGCAATCAGACTCGATTTTAATCATGTTAACCAATAGTTGGCGCAACCATAAAATCAATGATCTTGGATTGAAAATCACTTTAGGTCCAGGTGTTATTGGGGCGGATGCTAATAAGTATCTGCTACCTTATGGACGTAAGCTAGGCCCAGATCCCGCATCTATTAATACTTGTAAAATTGCAGGTATTGCAGCAAATAATTCAAGTGGTATGTGCTGTGGTGTATCACAAAACAGTTATCATACCCTTGATAGCATAAGGCTGGTATTACATGACGGAACAGTACTCGATACCGGCGATACATCTAGCAGGGCACACTTCAAACAAAGCCACGAGACATTACTTGAAAACTTAGCTGAACTTTCAGCTAAGACTAAACGAAATAAAGCCTTAAGTGAATTAATCAGACACAAGTACCGATTAAAGAATACCACAGGTTATGCGATTAATTCCTTGGTTGACTTTGAAGACCCTATTGATATTTTAGCGCATTTAATGATTGGCTCTGAAGGAACATTGGGCTTTATTTCGTCGATTACTTACAACACGGTTATTGAGCATAAATATCGTGCCAGCTCTTTAGTACTATTTCCAAATATCGATATTACTTGTCGTGCGGTAAGTGCCTTAGCTGCTGAAGATGTTTCAGCAGTTGAATTGTTAGATTATCGATCATTAAAGTCAGTTCGAGATATGGAAGGGCTGCCTGACTTTATTCATGAAATGCCTGAAGGTGTTGCAGCCTTGTTAATTGAAACACGAGCAGCAAGTCAAACGTTACTTGAGCAACAAATAGCCAACTTAACTACGGTATTAGCCCGGTTTGAACAGACTAATAGCATTAAGTTTACCGGTAGTGTTGATGAATACTCAAAACTTTGGGCAATAAGAAAACAAACTTTTCCCGCCGTGGGAGCTGTTCGGGAGACTGGGACAACTGTGATCATTGAAGATGTCGCTTTTGCTGTTGAAGATTTAGCCCAAGGTGTTTCACGTTTACAGTGTTTATTTGACCAACATAACTATGATGAAGCGATAATTTTTGGCCATGCCCTAGATGGCAACTTGCATTTTGTTTTTACTCAAGACTTTTCATCGCAAACTGAAATTGAACGTTATGAAGCTTTTATGAATGATGTTTGTCAGCTAGTGGCGGTTGAATTTAATGGCTCTTTAAAGGCCGAACATGGCACTGGACGTAATATGGCTCCTTTTATTGAGCTTGAATGGGGCAAGCAAGGTTATCAGCTGATGGAAGAGATCAAAGCCTTATTTGATCCCGATAATATTTTAAATCCAGGGGTGATTATTAATGATGATGAAAAAGCTCATTTGAAATCACTTAAAGCCTTACCTGCTGCGAATGAACTTATTGATAAGTGTATTGAGTGTGGTTTTTGCGAGCCTGTTTGCCCTTCAACAGGCTTAAGTTTTACCCCTCGACAGCGAATTACCAGCTACAGAGAAATTCAGCGTTTACGTAAGAGTAATGAAAACCCAAGTCTACTTGCTGAATTAGAAGCCGACTTTAAGTATCTAGGTATAGATACTTGTGCTGCCACGGGTTTATGTGCACAGCGATGCCCTGTAGGTATTAATACTGGGGATTTAATCCGTGAATTTCGCAGCGAGCGAAATCAAAAACATGAAACATTGTCTAAAACGTTAGCCAATAGGTTTACTTTAATTGAGAAAATCACACGTTTTTCTTTGGCAAGTGTTGCAATCGCGCAAAAAGTACTCGGCAATAGCGTAATGTCTTTTGTTAGTAAAGCGATGACAAAGATCAGTTTTAATCGTTTGCCGCTATGGAACAAAAATATGCCATCAAGGGCAAATTATCAGCCGACAACAATTAAGCCTGTTCAAGAACCAGTGAAAGAAAAATCACGACCTAAAGTAGTTTATTTTCCAAGCTGTGCTAGTCGTACCATGGGGCCAGCGGCAGCAGCTAAAGAGCAAGAATCGTTAACTGACGTTACTATGCGTTTGCTCGATAAAGCTGGCTTTGAGGTGATCAGTCCAGATTTTACAGGCCAATGTTGTGGTATGCCGTTTAAAAGCAAGGGCATGTTTACGCAAGCTGAACAAAAGCGTCAAGCAACAGAAAGCCAGTTGAGCAAATTGAGCAACAATGGCCAGTATCCTGTTTTATTTGATACTAGCCCATGCAAATCGATGTTATATGAAGGCGATAATGCTAATAGTTCACTTAACATATATGAGCCAGTTGGTTTTATTGAAGATGTATTAGCGAAACATTTAACCTTTAATGCTACCGATGACAGCATCATGTTACATGTAACTTGCACTAGTCGAAAAATGGGCTTAACGGATAAAATGATTTCGTTAGCTAATCGATGTTCAACACAAGTTAATATTCCAGAGCATATATATTGCTGTGGTTTTGCTGGCGATAAAGGATTTACCACGCCAGAGCTAAATGCCAACGCTTTAGCGTCATTGAAAGAGCAAGTGCCAAGCAATTGTAGTCAAGGTTATAGCAATAGTAGAACATGTGAAATTGGTTTGTCAGAGCATGCAGGCATTGATTATCAATCAATTATTTACTTGGTTGATAAGGTTACCAATACCAAGGAAACAGCAAGGAATATATTTAGATGAACGCACTCTTCGATTTAACAAATAATGTTGCTGTTATTACTGGAGCAAGTAGGGGGTTAGGTCAATATTTTGCACGAGCATTAGCCAAGTCAGGTGCGGATTTAGTATTAACCGCACGCAATGTTGATGATCTTACTGATATTGTTGATGAAATATCAACGCTGGGTGTACAAGTACTTGCTCTTCCACTTGATGTAAATAATCAAAATAGTATTAATCGCATGGTTGATGAAACTATTGCTTATTATGGAAAAATTGACATCCTTGTTAATAATGCGGGCTGTAATATCCGTAAGCCTGCTTTAGAGGTTAGTTGGGATGATTGGGAGTTAGTGGTAAATACTAATTTACGAGGTGGTTTTTTTGTAGCGCAAGCGGTTGCCAAGCATATGGTTAAAGAGGGTTATGGCCGCGTTATAAATATTGGCTCAGTTACCAGTGTCTCGGGCTTTGCAGGCCTAGCGCCATATTGTGCTAGCCGAGGCGGTATCAAACAATTAACCATGAGCTTAGCGGATGATTGGGGACAATCAGGTATTACCGTTAACTGCTTAGCACCAGGGTGGTTTGAAACCGCGCAAAACAAAGTGCTCTATGAAAATGAAGAGTGGTTAAGCTATATTTGTGATCGTATTCCATTAGGTCGCCCAGGACAACCCCATGATCTTGATGGTGCGGTTGTATTTTTAGCTTCAAAATCAAGTGAATATGTAACGGGACAAACACTATTGGTTGATGGTGGCATTAGTACCGGAGCCACGAAGGCAACAGTATAAATAGTAAAATAAACTTTAATTAAAACGTTTAAATAAAGAGAATAGAGCCATGCGAGTTATTGTAATTGGAGCGACAGGACATATCGGTAGTTATTTAGTGCCAAAATTAGTCAATCAAGGTTTTGAAGTATTGGCGGTAAGTCGTCACCAACAAACACCATATAATGATAACCCAGCATGGAAGAGTGTAAAGTCAGTCGCTTTAGATAGGGTGAAGTTAGAAGAATCGAATCAGTTTGGTCAGGCTATAGCTGATTTAGAGCCGGACATTGTTATTGATTTGATTTGTTTTACTAAACAAAGTGCACAACAACTGGTTGAGGCCGTAAAAGGGAAAATCAAACAATTTCTTCACTGCGGTACTATATGGGTACATGGCGAAACAAGAGCAGTGCCATCGGTTGAAGGACAAATAAAGCGTCCTCTAGGCGAATATGGAATAAACAAAGCAGAAATAGAAGAATACTTACATGAAGAATATATTTATCAGCAATTTCCTGCAACGGTAATTCATCCTGGCCATATTGTCGGTCCTGGGTGGATACCTCTAAACCCTGCGGGCAACTTTAATGAGCTATTTTTCATTGATATATCTCAAGGCCATGAAGTTTTGCTACCAAATTTAGGGTTAGAAACCTTACATCATGTCCATGCTGATGATGTAGCAAGCCTTTTTATACAAGCTATCAAACACCGTAAAAATGCTTTAGGAGAAAGTTTTCATGCTGTATCCGACCAAGCACTGACACTTAAAGGCTATGCGTTATCTTTAGCTGATTGGTATGCGCAGCCCGCGGATTTACGATATTTACCTATTAAGGAAATGAAGCATCATCTAAATGAGCAAGACTTCAATGCGACTGTTGAACATGTCAGCCACAGTACAAACTGTAGTAACCTCAAAGCAAAAGAATTGCTGGAATTTATGCCTAAATATAGCTCGTTAGAAGCGATTCAAGAGTCTCTGTTAGAAATTATTTAGTTTATTATTAGGCTTTTTAATAGGTCAAGTCTGGCTGTGATTTCGTTTGATATTATGTAGGGTAGAAGAGTATTATGAGTTCAGCATCAAGTGGGTGTATCAATTTAGTTGCTGATATTGGTGGTACCAATATCAGATTAGCAATCGCTTCTGAAAACAACTGTTTATCAGAGGTTAAAACTTATCGATGTTCGGACTTTTTGAGTTTACATCAAGTTATCACCGAATATATGATAGAAAAGCAGCTGAAAGGGCAAAAAGTTGATGCTTGTTTGGCCATTGCCTGTCCTGTTGATAATGATTTGATTTCAATGACTAACCTGCCATGGAAGTTCTCTCAACATGAATTAAAACAGCAGCTCGACTTAAATAGCTTGTGTTTGATTAATGATTATACTGCCATTGCCATGGCAATTCCTTTTCTTAGCAATGAACAAAAGGTCCAAATTGGTAGTGGTGAGTTTACTGCCGATAAAGCTATTTCTGTTTGCGGCCCAGGAACAGGATTAGGTGTTGCTACATTAGTCCCAATGGGTAATAAGTGGCATTGCCTAAGTGGTGAAGGTGGGCATGTTGACTTTGCACCTGTCGACGAGGTAGAAATAAAAATATTGCAATATTTACAGGAAAGAAAAGGTCGAGTTTCATATGAGCAACTACTTTCAGGGTATGGTTTAGAGCAAATATATCAGGCGTTAACCTCTCTAAACGGCTGGAAAAATAGCCATAGTGTAGAAGCTGATAAATTGTCTGCAGAACAAATTACCGCTCGTGCTATAGCTAGTACTTGCCCAGTTTGTTATCAGGGATTGTCAGTGTTTTGTGGTGTACTAGGTTCATTCGCAGGAAATTTGGCATTAACGGCTAATAGTTTAGGAGGTGTTTATATTGCGGGTGGTATTGCACCAAGATTTATTGAGTTTATTGAGCACAGTAATTTTAGGAGACGATTTGAAGATAAAGGGCGCTTGTCATCGCTTACTAAGCGAACGCCAACCTATGTGATCATTGAACCTCAACCCGGTTTATTGGGCGCTTCAGCTTATTTAAATCAAGTTTAACATCCTGATAAGTATATGTGAGCATCAGCAGAATGATTAGAATAAATATTTTAGTACCTAGATCTACTTTATAACCACAGTTTGATGTAAAGCAATTGTCTAGTTAAATTTATCCTTTACCTTCTGATCAAAACAGCTCAAAATAGCCTTAGTTCTCTCTCCGGAAAATAAACATAAGTTATTGATTTATTAGTGCTTAAAATACTAATGATTGTCTGCTAATTACATGGGAAATAGTGGTTAAGTTTATGAATTTTAATGAAATAAAAAGCGTATTGTTTGTATGTATGGGCAATATCTGTCGCTCACCTAGTGCAGAAGCTGTTTTTAGACATAAAATGAAAGTAAAAGGTTTAGCATTAAAAGTTGATTCTGCGGGCACTGTGGGTGCACATGCTAAACAAAAACCCGATCATCGCGCTCAAAAAGCAGGTGTTGTACGCGGTTATTCTTTTGATGGTATTAAAGCACGTAAAGTTACCGTGCAAGATTTTACCGACTTTGACCTCATCCTGGCAATGGACTATGACAACGTTGCAGAGCTAAAAAAAGTAGCGCCACCAGCGATGCATGACAAAATACATTTAATGCTAGATTTTGCGACTGAACATGAAGAAGAGCAGGTGCCAGATCCCTATTATGGCGGCGCTAAAGGTTTTGAATATGTGCTAGATTTAGTGGAAGCAGCAAGTGATGGTTTATTAGAGAAAATATAAAGAATGAAATAACTCATCGCAACAAATTTTTCATAAAAAAACCTTAGTCAAAAGCTAAGGTTTTTTTATGTGAGTTACGACATGTTATTTACGCGAAACGTGTTTTCACTGAATCGGCTAACAAGCCTAATATCTCTTCACTGACTGTTAAGTCAATACAGGCATCAGTGATACTTTTACCGTAAGTTAACGGCGTGTCAGCTTTTACTGATTGATTACCTTCTTCGATAAAACTTTCAATCATAACACCAAATAAACTGTCTTCACCTTGACTGATTTGATCAGCTATTGAACGCGCTACATCAATCTGTTTATTGTGATCTTTATAGCTATTACCATGGCTACAATCGACCATAATACTTTGTGGTAATGACGCTTCCTCAAGCTTTTGTCTTGTTTCTTTAATATCTGCAGCGTGGTAATTAGGCACTTTACCACCACGTAAAATTACGTGAGCAAATGGATTCCCATGTGTTTGGTAAATACACATTTGGCCACTTTTGTCAGGTGAATACAATACATGCGGCACGCTCGAGGCTTGAATGGCGTCAAGGGCAATTTTAACATTTCCGTCAGTACCATTTTTAAAACCAACAGGACAAGACAGGGCAGAGGCTAACTCACGATGAACTTGACTCTCTGTTGTGCGAGCACCAATGGCGCCCCAACTGATTAGATCAGAAATATACTGACCGGTAACCATATCTAAAAACTCAGTACCAGCTGGCAATCCTAAATCGTTAATTTCGACTAATAAATTACGTGCTAGTTTTAAACCTTTGGCCACATGAA
>OJGO01000144.1_pt1 | contig 35506 bp, 25 predicted proteins | sample 1594871 | NCBI WGS metagenome assembly OJGO01 (sample SAMN05416798, study PRJEB24817) | seawater metagenome | isolation source: Sea water | place: Canada:Atlantic | collected 2013-07 | reverse complement strand
TTGGCTGACTGTGAAAGGGAAAGACAAAACACGAAAAAATCACTGGGGATTAACACCAATTAGATGAGGAAGACTAATTGATGGTGGGAATATACGGAGCTTTGTTGATAAAGTAAACATTTATTTTAAATAAATTCATAATAAATGCTAAAACACCGTATAAAATTTAAATAATTATCGATACTTACCTAGCGACTAACACCTAATTGATAAAATATCACATTCAACATTATCAAGTATTCTCTCAATGGTATTACCAATAAATTTACCATTATTAGCCATGCCCATCACTAGTAAATCTACGTCAAAGGTTTTTACTATTTCTGGTAGCTCACTTTCAGGTGAACCTGCAACGAGATGAGTTGATTTATCATCAAAAGTGTACTGGTTAAGTAACTCATCAAGTATCACTTGGTGGTGATACTTGATTGCATTGCTATAGTCATTAAAATCGCCGTTCGCTAAGCTGTGGTCCATACCCACTGCATTCATTCCTTGCCATAACTCTATCCCCATAGGCTGATAACAGTGACAAACGTGGGCTTCGCTATCAAATAACTCGGCCATGACCAGCTCCGACTGAAGTATATTTTCGTCCAACATCTCGGGTTTATCGTGTGTTCTTTCAGGGTCAACGGCAGCCATAACAGTGCGATATGAATAATCGCGAATATTTTTAGTCAATAACAAAGGAACCGGACAGTGCTCAAGGAGTTGCCAGTCTCCGGGGGTAAAAAAGATTCTATTGATAGTTGAATCTTGTTTAGTTGATTTTATCACTATCGATACGCCATTACTGGCGATCTTAGCCAAAACGGCACAACTCACATCTGAATGCCAAACGACATCAGTATTAACAACAATATCGAGCGATTTAACTTCAAGGGAGTACGTTTCTAACCACCGTAATTTCGAGGCTATATATTCTTTTTGTAAGGCGTCTAATTGTGCTTGATTGAAATTCCAATGACTAACAAATTGACTATTATAAGCAACAAGGAAAAGCTCAATAGTGGCAGAGGTTTTCTCTGCAATGTTAATTGCTTGCACTAATGCTGACTGATGGTCACTAGCTGCATCCATAACCACCAAAATATTGGTAATTCTTTTCATAATATTCCCTTAAGTATCAATATTCTAATTAACGATGACTAAAACAGTGCTTTATTAATTTTTAAATTATATTAATCACTCACCTTACCTAAAAACTTAGTCGAATGAACCATTTATAACAATATATTTCTCTTAATTTTGCACACAAGTTGATCTAATACCAATCCATCTAAAGAAGTGACCACTTAGAACGGCATTGGCGATATGAGAAAAAGCAAAATATGTGTTGATATAGTTATTCACATCAAACAAAATTTGTGCCTTTATCATGATGCCAATGCGTTCCCGAAGGGCGAGTTTTAAAGGCTTATATGCTGCGTTATTGATTTAAACAATAGAATAACTATTCCTGGCAATCAATGCCTTGCCTCTAAACCTTTAAATTCTCGCTAAGCGATCACTTTTTTAGATGGAATGGTATAAATTATATATTGCATATGTGACGAGGTAAGCTGATAGATTTCAATAAAAAATGGCGCGAGTTTTGACTTAAAATTATTGATAATAATTTATCGTACAATAAACATGATTAGCAGTCTAAATGGTTACAACTAGGAGGTAGATTAACTTCTCCTAGTTGCCCATCAACACCGCCTAAGCGGAAACTAACACAACTTATAAGAGTGCTTTAATACCTTGTGTTAACCCTTCGACTGTTAAAGGATACATTTTGTTAGCAACAATATTTTTCATAATATCGATTGAGCTATAGTATGACCATTGCCTTTCTTCTTGTGGGTTTAACCAAATACTCTTATCAAAATGAGTCAATAGTCTTTTCATCCACACACTGCCCGGCTCTTCATTCCAGTGTTCAACACTACCGCCAGGATAAGTGATCTCATAAGGTCCCATAGTCGCATCACCAATAAAGATGACTTTGTAGTCACTACCATAAGTATGAATGACTTTATGAATATCTACGGGCTCGCTAGTACGACGGTTATTATCTCGCCATACATGTTCATAAACACAATTATGAAAGTAAAAGAATTCTAAATGCTTAAACTCAGTATGCACTGCTGAAAATAGCTGTTCACATGCCTTGATGTGATCATCCATAGAGCCACCAACATCAAAAAACATCAATAATTTAATTGCATTATGACGTTCAGGTTTCATCTTAATGTCAAGGTAGCCCGCATTACGCGCAGTAGCCGATATGGTATCGTCAAGCGCTAAAACATCACTGGCGCCAGTACGTGCAAACTTTCGAAGCTTTCTTAGAGCCACTTTAATGTTTCGTGTACCAATTTCAACGTTATCATCCAAATTGCGAAATTGGCGTTTATCCCAGACTTTCACTGCTTGGCGGTGACGTGAGTTTTCTTGCCCTATTCTTATACCTTCAGGGTTATAACCATTAGCACCAAAAGGTGATGTTCCACCCGTCCCAATCCACTTATTGCCCCCTTCATGGCGTTTCTCCTGATCCTTTAATCGTTCAGCTAGGGTTTCCATTAACTTATCTAAGCCACCCAAAGCTGCGATCTTTTCTTTCTCTTCATCTGAAAGCATTTTTTCAAAGTGCTTCTTTAGCCACTCTCCAGGTATTGCCGACAAATCAAGTTCAATGGTTGATACGCCTTTAAAGTAGTCAGCAAAAGCCCGGTCAAATTTATCAAAATAACTTTCGTCTTTGACCAATACCGCGCGGCTAACAACATAAAAATCATCAATATCAGCAAAAACAACATGCTGCTCTAATACCCGAATTAAATCTAATAATTCACGTATCGTACAAGGCACTTTGTAGTCTCGTAATTTGCAAAAAAAATCAATTAACATATGCTTTATGACCTTTAGTGATTTTATTTATCGAATAGAGCGGTGCATAAAAGCGAGCTTTTCAAACAAATGAACATCTTGCTCATTTTTCAATAAAGCCCCATGTAAAGGTGGAATAACTTTTTTAGTGCGAGTTTCTTGTAACACCCCAATATCGATATCTTCAGCTAAAAGTAACTTTAACCAATCAATCAATTCTGAAGTAGACGGTTTCTTTTTAAGTCCGGGTATCTCACGTAAGTCAAAGAATAAACCTAATGCTTCATCGAGCAATTTCTGCTTAATGTTAGGGAAATGCACATCAACAATCGCTTTCATCTCTTCTGCTTCGGGGAAACTAATGTAATGAAAGAAACAACGACGTAAAAAAGCGTCAGGTAATTCTTTTTCATTATTTGAAGTAATGATGATGATAGGTCTTTGCTTAGCAACGACTTTCTCTTGGGTCTCATATACAAAGAACTCCATTTTGTCGAGTTCTAATAAAAGATCGTTAGGGAATTCAATGTCGGCTTTATCAATTTCATCAATTAATAAAACAGGTCTTTTATCCGCCGTAAATGCATGCCAAAGTTTTCCTTTCACTATGTAATTACTAATATCATGGACTTTTTCATCGCCGAGCTGACTATCTCTAAGACGAGATACCGCATCGTATTCGTATAACCCTTGCTGGGCTTTAGTTGTTGACTTGATATGCCAAGGAATTAACTCAGTGCCTAAACTCAAGGCAAGCTCTTCGGCAAGCATTGTTTTCCCTGTGCCAGGCTCACCTTTAATTAGCAAAGGTCGTTCGAGTGTAATTGCCGCATTTACAGCAAGTTGTAGTGCTTTAGAGGCAATATAGTTACCCGTGCCATTAAATGATTTCATATTTTTCCTATTTGTTGCTTACCAATTAAACTAAGGTATTGTTTATATGCCATTTATTCAATCAAATATAAAAATGGCACTCAATATCTTGATATGAGGCTAACTTTAACCTGTTAACGAAAATTTTCCATAGAATTTCACGAATAGTTAAAATAACTCAAGTATATGAATCCCCCCATTAGGTTTTGTTGTAATCATAACAAGAGCCTTCTGTATTAAGATGATTGCTTCGCATAATGAACAAATAATAATGAATACTGAAAGTTAGATTGCTAGCAAACATAAAAATAGACTATTAATAATTACACAGACTAGATCAAGAAATCTGTAACTAATGGTTATATTTATAGTTTAAGCTATATACAATCGAGAACGATTAGAACTTGCTCAGGATGAGCAGTGTTCAATAAATGGAATTATTTATTATAATAATAGGATCAGTCAATATGTTAAAAAACCTGTCACTGGCTAAAAAAATTCACTTAGCATTAACCTTGATTGGCGCCATATTTTTAAGTACAACGATTTTCTTTTTTCATCATGATGAAAAGGAGTTAGCAGAGCACTTTGTTGAACGAAACCTAGAAAGCCTTGCGCTTAATTATTTTGATTCAGTCAATACTATGATGTTGACAGGTACTATCGCTAATCGACAACTTATTCAAAACAAGATTCTTAGCCAAGACGATATAGTAGAAGCAAGAATTCTGCGTACTGAAGCAGTTAATAAGGTATTTGGTGAAGGCTTCTCTGATCAAAGTGCAAAAAGTGCATTTGAAAAGGAAGGTCTGGAAGGTACAAGAGCCTTTAAAAAGTTTGAGCAAGATGGGAAACGTATGATGAGTTTTATTATACCTGTCAAAGCGAGCTCAGATTATCGTGGTACTAATTGCTTAACTTGCCATCAAGTGAGTGAAAATGAAATATTAGGTGCCGTAAAACTTACCTACGACTTATCAACCGTAGATAAAGAAATCACCAGTTCGATTACCCAAGCTGCAATTTTACAATTGGTCATTACCTTAATTTGTTTTACCTTGTTAAGCCTGACGTTAAGAAAGCTAATATTCTTCCGATTAAAACGCCTAAGCAACTCAATTAAAACCGCTGCTGAAGAGCTAGATTTAAATAAAGAACTTAAAGTTAATTATCAAGATGAACTCGGCTCAGTCAGCATAGCGCTTAATGACATGATGAGTAAGTTTAAAACTAGCTTTATGTCAATTGCGCAAGCAAGTGAACAATTAACTGAATCAGCTAAAGAAGTTGATAAAATATCGTCGTTAACACTTGAAGCAGTTCTAGAGCAAAAAAATGGTACCGATTCTGTCGCTGCCGCAATCAATGAATTAGATAGTTCAGCCAATGAAGTACAGCATAATACGCAAAGTGCCGCTGATAAATCCGTTTCTGCGAATGAAAGAACCTCACAAGGGTTAGTACTTGTCGAGCAAGCAAGAGTTGGCATTAATGATCTCAGAGATAAGGTTGTTGAAAACACCGCGATGATCACTGACTTAAGTAATAAAACCAATGAAGTGGGTAGTGTTTTAGAAGTGATTACTGCTATTGCTGAACAAACAAATCTATTGGCGTTAAATGCTGCGATAGAAGCAGCAAGAGCAGGAGAGCAAGGTAGAGGTTTTGCCGTGGTGGCCGATGAAGTGCGTTCATTAGCAACACGTACTCGTGAATCCATTGAGCAAATACACGTGACAATGAGTCGATTACAAGTAGGCGCAAAAGGTGCTGTTGATTCAATGAATGTGGTGAGTCAGCAAGCCAGCGAGAAAGCTGAAGATGTCGCCGATGTTGCTAATTTATTAACAAGTATTAGTGCTGAAATTCAAGAGTTAGATGATCTTAACTGTCAAATTTCAGATGCTGCAACCCAGCAGAATTTAGCTGCTGATGAAATTAATATTAATGTTGTTAATATCAGTAATGTTGCTGAGAAATCGAGTGATGATGCTATTCGAGGTAAAGAGATTAGTGAGCATTTATTATCACTAGCTTATGAATTAAACACGCAATTAACAAAGTTTAAATTATAAGAAACGAGAGTTAAGCTAAATAGTGAGCAGCCTATATTGCTCACTATTTAGTTTCCACTACAATGAGTTGACTTCAGTAACCCCTTAGTTAATGCCATAACAGCTACACACTTACTTATAAACTAAACTAACTTGCGTTAACTTCCATTTGCACATTTCTTCCTCAATTGATCCATAGTGCTTACACTTTTCATTGTTAATATTTAGCTAACTCCATTTTATAGCGAAGTTAGCCATGCTTATTGACATAATAATTCTTGATCCAAAAAAATCAATAAAGACAACGATACTTTCCGTAGCGGTACTCACTCTATCAATACTGAGCTTGTCTGGTTGTGGTTCAGATGATTCAACAACTGGAAGTGTTGCACAAGAAATACCTGTGGAGACTCAAAGTACTCAACCAACAGCCACAAGTATCAACCAAGCTCCTATCGCTTTTGATAATGTGGTAACACTGCAGAGTAATGAGACCATTACTATTACATTGGTGGCGACAGACAATGAAAGTTCACCGCTTACTTACACAATTGATGATGCCCCTGGAAATGGTGTTATTAGCCAAAATGATAACAGCATCATTTACACCACCAACAACAATTTTATCGGCAGTGACAGTTTCACTTTCATAGCGAATGACGGTGAGGATAATTCAAACAGTGCAACAATATCAATTGAAGTGTTGGCCCCAAGCCTAACAACGACACTGCTTGATGGCAGCATTGTTGATACCACCATGTTAGTCAATTTAGGCAATCTACTTTATCACGATGCTAACTTATCCAATCCTATAGGACAGTCTTGTGCAAGTTGTCATGATTTAAATACCGGGTTTGATGATCCTAACACTGCTAATCCAACATCAGTTGGTGCCGATGGCAGCAGTTTTGGTACCCGTAACTCCCCCACAGCAAGTTACAGTGCTCATATTCCCGCTCCGCAAAACCCAGTTGCTGGCGGCGCACAAGGATTAATTGGCGGCTTATTTTTAGATGGAAGAGCGGCTTCATTAGAAGAACAGGCAAAAGGACCGTTTCTTAATTCTGTAGAAATGGGTAATGCAAGTGCCAGTGAAGTGATTAACAAAGTCGCACAAAGTACCTACGCCTCAGAATTTGAATTACTCTTTGGGGACGGAATTTTGCTCGACACTGACCGTGCATATGATTACGTTGCTGATGCAATTGCCGCCTTTGAAAGAACATCGATTTTCTCCCCTTTTTCTTCAAAGTTCGATCAAGTGCAAGCTGGTACAGCAACTTTCACCAACGCTGAACGCCTAGGGCAAGACATTTTTAATAACAAAGGTGATTGTCAACGTTGCCACGGCACCAATGGTGCTAATACCAATACTGACACCCCTGAAATATTCTCAGATTTCAGCTATAAAAATATTGGAGTACCGAGCAACACTTTATTGCCAGCGTTTATTGAGGACCCGCTATTTATTGATTTAGGCTTAGGGGCACAATCGGGCAATGCTCGTAACAATGGTCAATTTAGAGTATCGACCTTGCGTAATATCGCTAATACCGCACCTTACATGCACAACGGAGTATTCACCACACTCAGGGAGGTGATCAATTTTTATAATACTCGAGATACAACATTTACCGAGATACCAGAAATTAACCAAAACGTTGATCAAGGTGGACGTATTGGTGAACTCAATTTAACAGAAAATGAAATTGATAATTTATTGGCCTTCTTAGAAACATTATCTGATGAATAGTGACTGAGCCGTAACGTATTTACAATCTCATGACTTTTCTTAAAGTACTCAATTAAAGGGCTAACTCAGAGGATGAACAAAATGAGTTTACGAAAAATGATACGTTTTAACTACTTAATGGAAAGAGTATTGGCCAAGCAATTAAAAATGATGATTTGGAGTACTTAGCACTCAAGCAACAATGGAGTAATGAATTCAAAGATGAATCACTTAAGGATTTATCCTACCGGTGTAAGGAGGAAGATCCTTTATTCTGTAGGATTTACAGTAAATAAAGCGTATAACAACACTATATCCTTACCCTTCATACAGAATTCAACGTGCAGTTTGATTGAAAACGGATGGATAACATCATCAATGATAACCAAACCTAAATTAATAATTTGAGCTATGAAAATATTTACGAAATTAATACTGACACTGTTATTTATTAGCTTATTATTACTAAGTATTATTTATATTGCGGTGCAATGGAGTTTCGACCGTGGCATGTTGGATTACATCAATAAAAAAGAGCTGGCAAGTTTACAGCTGTTATCAGATAACTTAGCCACTTTTTATCAGCAAGAGCAACGTTGGACAACCTTAGTGGCGGCAAGTAATAACAACAGACGCCCTCCTCCAAGAAAGCATGAACGTTTTTCACCTCCTCCTGCACAAAACGATCAATTCAGACCGAACCAAACCTGGCGAAAACTATTAAAACTTTCACATGATGGCGTTAAAATTCCAACAGATGTCAGGCAATATTTAGCAGCCAACGATGAGTTTATGCCTAATCATAATAGACCACCGCCACGTTCAAGGCCAGAAGACCGTCAACCAAGGCCTCCTCAAAACCAAGGCACGTTACACCCAAGTCTGCTCGATGCAGATAAACAATTAATATTGGGCAGAATAAACCAGAAATTTAGCTTACAGGCCATTCACTTGAAAGGAGATCTTATTGGCTATTTAGCCTTACCACCTAAAACAAAACTAACTGATGAGTTTGATTTAGCATTTCTAGCACAAATTAAAGCTAACTTGCTTTATATTGTTCTCGGACTTTTCCTAATCATTATCGTTGTTGCTGTCCCCTTATCTCGGCACTTTGTTAGACCCATTAAACGTTTAGAACATGCTATGCGTTCACTAAACAACGGTGACTTTAAAGTAAAAACAGATGTGGTCGGTAATGATGAATTAGCCTCACTGTCGCTGCATTTTAATGATTTAGCTAAAACCCTAGAACAAAATGAAAGTTCTCGAAATACCTGGTTAGCGAATATATCTCATGAGTTACGTACGCCTATTGCTATTATTAAAGGGGAGATTGAAGCGATTGAAGATGGCATAAGACCCTTAGATTTAAAAAGTTTATCTTCACTAAATGATGAAGTTAACCACTTACATAAACTCGTGAATGATTTATCTGCCTTATCCAACGCCGAAATTGGTGCTATGCGTTATCAAAAAGAACAGTTAAATTTAGCTGAAATTGTTAGACATAATTTATTACGCCATCAGCAGCAAGCCAACGAACTAAGTATCACTATCAATCAACAACTCATAAAAAGTGATGTAATCATATGGGCTGATGAAACCCGCATTAACCAATTGATAGACAATTTAATAAATAATAGCTTTAAGTACACACAAACACCGGGCACTATTCACTTGTCACTCATTAAAGAAGCTTCTCAAGCGGTACTAACAATTAGTGATAGTTTTCCTAGTGTGCCAGATAACTCACTACCAAAATTATTTGACCATTTATATCGCGTTGAAAGCTCTAGAAATAGAAAAACGGGCGGCTCAGGGTTAGGCTTGGCATTATGTAAAAACATAATGTCTGCTCACCAAGGAACCATTAAAGCATCTCACGCTAAGCAAGGAGGCCTTAAAATCAGCTGTACATTTCCACTAATAACGTAACCAGCAAAAATATTATCAGGATTGAAAATTAGCATGTCACATATATTAATTGTTGAAGATGAAGAAAAAATAGCGTCTTTATTAGCAGATTACTTAGCTAAAGCCGGCTACCAAACGACCATAATGCATGAAGGAACAGAGGTTGTTTCCACCGTTAAAAACAATCATTTTGACTTAATATTATTGGACTTAATGCTGCCCGGTAAGGACGGGTTAACGATATGTCGTGAAATTCAAGAATTTAGCAACATAGCAATTATCATGGTAACCGCCCGCGTTGACGAAATTGATCGATTATTGGGGTTAGAATTAGGCGCTGACGATTATATTTGCAAACCTTTTTCACCTAGAGAAGTGGTTGCGCGAGTAAAAACAATACTCAGACGTATAAACCCTATCCTCCCCCTAAGTAATAATACTGATATTACTGAACAGATACCGACAGCTACCTTAGAGTTAAACACCGAAAACTACCAAGCAACAATCAATCAACATCCGGTAGAGCTCACCGCGATAGAATTCAATTTACTTAATATTCTAGCTAGTGCTCCTGGTCGTATTTATTCTAGATCCCAGTTAATTGATATGGTCTATCAAGACAATCGTGTGGTGAGTGAGCGTACTATAGATAGCCACATTAAAAAATTACGTAAAAAACTCAATGCGATTGAATCAGACAACGAATTAGTACAATCCGTATATAGCGTAGGGTATAAGTTGGTACTGACTTAAGCTGAACTCAGGAAAAGCAGCACACTTTCAATATTTAGCGCTAGTTTGTAACTTTTATTACTTTACCGCTAAAATCTCAATCAAACTGATGCGTTTATCATCAAGGTTACGACGCATATTATAAGCTTTAGTCTTAATGTCATTACCAATGAGCATATGCAACCCCAGTTCTGGCAATGCCGACTCACCTTTAGGTTCTTTCATGCGTGCAAAAGCCTTTTGTGCTAAATCAGACTTGTCATTCCACACTTCTACCTTAAAACCAGTAGATGCGATCATTTCACTCAAAGATTCTTTTGGTATCAGAAAACTCATGGAGCTATCTTGAGCCCACGGTACAGGAAAATAAATAGGCTTTTTTTCATGACCGCACACCTCATACAATACAGCTCGTGCACCTGGTTTAAGTACGCGGTACATTTCCTTAAGCCAACTCTGTTTGTCTTCAACATTCATATTCATCTGGATTGACCAAGCCCCATCGAAAGTGTCATCAGCGTAGGGTAATTCAAGCGCACTACCAACAGTAAACTTAACACGATCTTGCATCTTCAATAACTGTGTCAGTCTTTCTGCGGCATCAATATACTCATCACTTAAATCGATACCGGTTACATGACAACCTGTTTCATGTGACAAACGACGCGTTGAACCACCAACACCACAGCCCACATCAAGTATGTGCATTTCAGGTGTGAAACTGCCCAATTCAATCAATTCTTTAGTGGCGATATCACCACGAATATGGAATTCATCAACTGGCTGAAGATCATCAGGGGTAATATTCGCTAAATCTTTACCAAGGTTATTGAGACCCTTAATTATTTTGTTATACAAATCGTTCGGTGAGTAATAGCTGTGAATATGCTTCATGTAAGTAATCTTGACTCAAAATAATGTGGAAAATCTGTCTACAAACTATACATGATAATGTCAGGTAGTTAAGAAAAATTATAAACTTATCCAAGTCCGTTATTGAGGTATATCAATAACATGGAAAGTTTAGTTAATATTAACATCTAGCGTATAAATTAATGTTTTCGTGGTTAACTTACTTTTTATTAATTATACTGATTACAGTCAAACTTACTTTGTGAAACAGCTAATCAGATGTTAATTAAACGAATATTTCATTTTAAAATACTGTTTCCCTTAATAACATTTATATTAAGTCATCAAGCCAGCGCTTATAATACAACCCATTTCGAAGAGATTTTTTCCACTACAGTCGTGTTGACTGATTCAGAAACAATAAGCTTAGGGATTGGTAACTTCGATCCGGACAAGTTATTAAAACCCCACGAACAAAGTTTTTCCCAAAGCGACTCCATCAAACTTAGAAACGAATTAACCGTTTACAGCATCCCTTATACTTGGCGCTTAAGTGACGATAAACCTAAAGAAAAAGATAAAACTAATAAAGAAAAGTCCGACTACTTTTATCTTGATGAATTAACCGCATCACTTTCTTATCTTAAGCAAGAAAATACCAATGACTTATTATCTAATTCAGCCATAGAAGATGAAAATAAAGATGAAGTTTTCTCAGCCTACCTCGCCTATAGTCGGCATAGACAACTGACTGAAAATTGGAATTTAAGACTGAGAGTTGGCTCATATCTGATGCACCATAAAAATAATTATAAATATAATAGCGATGAGTCTGCACAATATCGACCTGAATTAGATGGTATTTTTTTGAACCTGTCAGCTAATGCGTTCATTATTGAGCCCAATATGAAGTTAAGCTACAGCCAAAAGAAGGACTGGGGCAAGTGGGAGCTTAACAACGATTTAAACGTATTCACTGGCGTAACCTTTAATGGAGCTAAGTCTAGTCAGGATGCTAAACCTAGGGGCTGGCGCTTAAATAATGGTTTTAAATTTCACTTTAACGTTAATCAATCAAAATTCCATGCTGAATCTATTTATGTAAAAATTCAGCGTTCCGATATTGGCGGAGACATGGTTAATAGCTTAGGTACAGATCATTTCTATGAGTTTGGAGTCGGTTTATTACTCGACACGCGTAAGTTCACTAAGTTAGCTGACAACATAGGGATAGGCATAAATATTCATAAAGGCAGCGCACTGAGTGGCGGCAGTATTGTTTTTTACTTTAATGAGCTTTAATGAGTTTGAAAGTCATTCTTTCATTTTCCGATAACAACATAATAATCTAGCAAGATCAGAAACCCTACTTAATTAAGTCGTTGATTTAATAGTTATTTAACTTTACTTCAACCTCAACACCTTTGATTTTCTTCAATTAACTAACCATTTTGAATTTGCACAACTAGGTAATAAAAACCTAAAGCAAATATAACAAGCCCAGTCGGTAATTTTATCCTAAAATCATAGGAAACAATTAAATATCCATAACCTAAGTTAAAAAATACGATCATTGATGAAACAAAACAGACATAACTGATGTCTATTTCAGTATCAGTATCAAAAATACTTTATTTAATAAGCAGTTATAAACTGAGTCCATTAATAATAACATTGAAAATATCGACAACACCCATGGAGCTAACATGTCAGAATCTACCTATGAACCACCAAAAGTATGGCAATGGAAAACAGAAAGTGGTGGCCAGTTCGCCAGTATTAACCGACCTATTGCTGGCGCAACCCATCAAGCCGAATTACCCGTAGGCAAACACCCGCTTCAGTTATACTCGTTAGCGACACCTAATGGCGTGAAAATTACTATTCTATTGGAAGAATTCTTAGCGCTAGGTATAAAGGAAGCCGAATACGATGCACATTTAATTGAAATCATGGAAGGAGATCAATTTGGCTCCGGGTTTGTCGAAGTAAACCCCAATTCTAAAATCCCCGCTTTGGTAGATACTTGCCCAGCGGCTGGTAGTGAGAATAGTGGCAAAAAGAGTAAAAATAATAACTTACCTATTTTCGAGTCTGGCGCGATACTACTGTATTTGGCAGAAAAGTTTGATACTTTTATACCTAAAGATCCCTTACTAAAATCACAATGTTTAGCCTGGCTATTTTGGCAAGTGGGCAGTGGGCCCTATTTAGGTGGCGGTTTTGGTCATTTCTATGCTTACGCACCCGAAAAATTTGAATACCCGATAGAGCGTTTTACCATGGAAGTAAAACGACAACTTGACGTACTCGATCGACATTTAGCGAATAATAAATACATGTGCGGCGATCAATACACTATAGCCGATATCGCTATATGGCCTTGGTATGGTGCCCTAATGCAAAATAAAGTTTATGAAGCGGCAGAATTTCTACAAACCCAAGAGTATAAACATCTAGCACGATGGACTGAAGAAATTAGCCAACGAGCAGCAGTTAAGCGTGGCATCATGGTCAATCGTACTTGGGGTGAGTTAAACGAGCAATTACATGAGCGCCATGATGCCAGTGACTTTGATTTAAAGACGCAAGATAAAATAATCATCACTTAATTAACTCGACTAACGTTTAGATAGATGGCTAGATAATCAACTAGCCATCGGAGATAGCTAGACAGGAATTGACGGACCTACCATAAAAAATAGCACACTCATTGCCTCTACGATGTAAATTTAAAATTACCCTAAAATTAAATCAATCTAGCGAATAGACAGCTTACATGTATTTATACTGTCATGTATTTTATCAATTTTTAAGCTCTCATAGTGACCTAATTAGTATTATTTCCTCATCGTTATGAAGAGTGTTTTTCACAAAAAACGTGGCAAACACTGGAATCCTCTGGTTCTACTTAAATTCTTCCCTGAAAATTAAGTTGCAATATCATACTCACACACTATAATACGAATCAATCTCATTTAGGTTTGTATTATTAAAGATGTATACAAAAAGTTACCTTTCTACCCTGATATTAGCTTTAGCTATTTTTACCTCGACAAAAGCCTCATCGGATCCAACAGATAAAGAACACATAGTTGTTACCGGAACTCGTACCGCGAAATTATTAAGTGACTCTCCGGTATTAGTAGATGTTATTGATGGTGAAACTATTGCCAAAATTAGTCAAGGCACCTTAGCCCAAGCGCTAAACTATATTCCCGGCATTGTGGTAAAACGCAGTGTTAAAGATGGTTACAACATTCAAATGCAAGGATTTGATGGCGATCACGTGTTAATACTCATTGATGGTCAGCCAATTATCAGCCCCACTGGATCATCAGCAGATTTAGACCAAATACCGGCCAATAATATTGCCCAAATAGAAGTTATCCGTGGTGCAGCATCTGTCATGTATGGAAGCTCAGCTATGGGTGGTGTTATTAATATCATTACCCAAAAAACGGACGGCTCCGCGCTTAAGCTTGATTACGATGTTAGTCAGTATCAGGGGAACACTATTAATGATGGAGATCTTAACCACACCATTAAAATACACGCGGTTGAAAGCTTTTTAGATTGGCGCACTCAGCTAAACGCACTGCTTATCGATGATCAAGGTTATGATTATGATAGTACTACTGTCAGCCAAGACGCCTCCAGTGTTGAAAAAAAATTCATTACGCTAAGTACCAGTAAAGAGCATGAAAGCCTTGAAACCAATATAAAATATCAATGGTTAAGTGATAAAAAGCTTCGTAACAGCTCCGCAATTCCGGGACAAAGCGAAGTAATCTATTATCAAACCGACGTTGACCAACAACAAATAGATCTGGGCTTAAAGAGCACTGATAACCCCAAAGCTCCATGGCAACTTAATGCCAGATACATTAATCATCAAGAAACCAGCGGTCAATCCAATAGCTTACGAGATACCAACATTATCTTATCGGAAATCAATGGCCAAAAAATTTTTCAATTGGACAGTATCGAATTAGTTACTGGCGGGGTTATTCACGCTGATAAGCTTAATCAAGATAAGCCTGGATCAAATGTTATTGAAATCAATAATGAAAGCCGTGAAAGCATTGAAGCTTTTATCCAAGGTAATTGGATAAAGTCCGATTATCAAGTGCTAGCAGGTATGCGCAGTCAATACGATTCAGACTTCGGCTGGCATAACGCATTACGCCTTAGCGGCATGAAAAATTATACGCTGGGTAAAAGTAAATTACAGTGGCGTGCAGGTATTGGTCAAAGCTATCGAGTACCCAATTTAAAAGAACGCTTTTATGTTTTTGACCACAGCGCACTCGGGTATATGGTTTTAGGTAATAAAGACCTTAAGCCTGAAACCGCAAATTCATTTAATTCGAGCTTAACCTTTGATACCACTCTTGCTGATAATTCTGTCGACATGCGCAGCGATATCAGTGTGCATTATTCAAAAACTAAAGACTTAATTGATTCAGTCATTGATCCAGAGAAATCAGCTGAAACGGGCTTATCCATTTATCAATATCAAAACATTAGTGAAGCAAAAATATACGGTTTTGATATCAGTACTGAATTAACCTTCAAAGATTGGAAAACACAATTAAATTATAGCTACTTAACCAGTGAAGATGAAAATAATGATCGCTTACTTTCACGTCCACGCCATCAAGTAAAATTCAACATCACTTACGACATTGATATTTATGATATTCAACTGATTGCCTATGCGGTTTATCAAGCTGGAGAAGCGGTACCTGATAATTATCAAGGTATTGAAAACAACGCTTACACCACAGTTAATGCGGTATTAAACCAAGTATTAACTGAAAACCTATCGTGGCGTATGAGTGTTGACAATATTTTTGACGAGCATAAAAGCCCTTCCGCAAACAGCGAAAATTTATTTGATGCAAGACCTGTTAGTAGCCGCACTATCAGTGCCGGCATTAGTTACCAATTTTAAGATAATCTCGGAGAACAACATGAAAGTAAATACAAGTTTTTATAATAATTTTAAATTAAGCAGCTTAGCACTTTGCGTTTTATTAACCGCCTGTGGTGGTAGTAGCTCAAGTGATGATACCGCACCTGAACCAGAACCAAAACCAGCCCCTGCAGCACCTGTGCAAGGGGTTATCAGCGGACCACATAGTACCGGCAGTGTTAGCGAGCCTGTGTTTGTTTATTATGATCTAGATAATAAAACGGTTGTTGAATTAACAACAGAGCAAGCCGAAACAGATACTGTTTGGGATATTGCCTTTAAACGCAGTGGTGTTTACTTAAATCAACATAGCGACAATGCCATTAAAGCATACGCTACGGCTAATAATAGTGACTTTTTCGATGCTGACAAGAAGCCAATTGCAGCAAGCTTTATTGCCGCTAATGCTGAAACTGAATTGGATGATTATTTAGCGATAAAAACCAGTGATATTCCTACTGATGAAACCAAGTTTGTCGGCGATGTTACTTCAAATATTATTGAAGGATTTTACGATTATAACTCAACGACTCATGTTGTTACCGCAGCAGAGACTAAATACTTTATCGCCAATTCAGATGATGCGTTTACTAAATTTAGAGCAACAAACATCATTACTGCCGGTAGAGGTATTGGTCAAATAACCTTAAAAACGGCTTATCAAGGTAGCTCTGATATAGCGTTTTCCGCAGAACAAGAGCTTGTAATCGATGCAGCATTAACCTGTTCAGGTGATGTAACGCACGTTTACATTGATTTTGATACTAATCAAGAGGTAACTATGTCTGATGCTTGGGATATTAACTTCCCGTGTGCAGCGGATAAAACGGGGGCTGACTTTACTATCAACATCGCTGACGACGCCCAAGCTATGCATGACTTTGATAACAGCTACGATGCTATCGATCCAACCGCTGTCGCCTACTATGGTTTACAAAAAAATATCTACAGTGTTAAAGCCTTCGATAGCACACCCTGGTACCAATACGGTTTAAATGGTGGACATTTATTATGGTCTCAATTTGATGTTTACTTAATCAAAACGCCAACTAAAACTCATAAATTGCAACTCACTAGTTATTACAACGCTGACGGTGATTCTGGGTATATGAGCTTTAGAGCAGACGAAGTTAATGAGCTTGCTGGTATCACAGGTAATTAGTCAAAAATATAATATCGATTGCTATAAGCTTCATACTCAAGGTGCCCTTCCCTTGCACCTTGAGTCCCTGTTTCATCCCTCTTCATTTATAAGTAGAACCTTCTAGGAAAATATTATGATCGCCCAGATCGAACAAATCATGTACCAGATGTCAGACCTTTTTATGGCCCCTGTACTCTGTCTAATAGCGTTACTCTTTATTTACTCTTTATTTGCTACTGGACAATTTTTTACACAAACAATGCAGCGTCGCCGTCACTATAGATCCTTTATACAATTACTGAATGGCAAGTTAGGTAGTAACAGTGAATTACCATTGAAGGGTTACCCAATGGCGAGCCTAGCCAATGAAATGCCTAATATAACTCAAGATCAGCTTGATGTAGCTGCATTAAAAGAGCTTGAAGGTGTTCGTAATGTTAGTCGACTTGCACCTATGTTAGGCCTTATCGCTACCATGATCCCTATGGGTCCGGCACTCAAAAGCTTAGCCGACGGGAATATACAAGGTATCAGTGAAAATCTTATCGTCGCATTCTCAGCGGTTATCTTTGGTTTAGTTATCGCCTCAATCACTTTTTGGATTGCATCAGTTAAAAAGCGTTGGATGGTTGAAGAACTCGTAGCACTGATGCCATTAATCACCAACAAGCCTCACTTAATTTCAAGTCAAGAATCAACCTTACCTTTACAGGCAGTGGAGAAAGATTATGAGGCTGCTTGATGAAGATGAAGGCATTAATCCAGCATTGTCTGTCGTCAACTTAGTTGATGTATTTTTAGTCCTTATTGCTGCTTTATTAATTGCCATAGCACAAAACCCTTTAAACCCCTTCCTCGCCGAAGATGTCACTGTCATTAAAAATGCTGGTAAAAATAATATGGAAATTATTGTTAAAAAAGGGAATACCATCGAAAGCTTTAAAAGTGACGGAAAAACAGGGGCAGGTACAGGGAAAAAAGCAGGTACTGCCTATGAAATGGCAGACGGCAGCATGATTTACGTGAAAGAGTAGCGATATTAACCACATGAAAAATCCTTTAATGAAAATTTCCATATTATTATTCAGTATCATTGCTTTTATTAGCAATGTTTTTGCTGCATCGACAACTGCCGAAGTAGTACCTACACCAACAAAAAACACACAAAATATACTCTTTGTCAGTACCGCTCATACCAACACGGCTAAAATCACACTATTAAAAAAAGTTGCCGATGAAAAAACAAATACAAGCTGGCACATAGCTCAAAAGTCATCAAAATCATTATTAGAAAAAACGAATCAAACCGGCGCACTCTCCGCGCTTTTTGATCAATATGACTTAGTCATACTTGATGCAGTATCCGTAAGAGAAGCCAGTGCGGCGTTTGATAATTACGCCAGCGAAATAGCAAAAGTAAATACGGCTGTCGTAGCCTTCAATTACTTGAGCAATGAAAAACTCAATAAAGGTTTAAGTACCGATACTGCAAGTACGTTACAAGATTATTGGGTAAATGCCGGACGTCGAAACCTCGATAATATGTTGTCCTATATCTCGGTGAACATTGTTAAAAACAAGCTTAAAACTAAGCTTAAAAGCACAGAGGCACAAGCGATAAGCCAAGTACCTGCACCGATTATTTTTCCTCAACAAGGTATTTATCACCCTAACCTGCCAAACTTAATCGTTAACGACTTAGTAGCATATAAGAAGCTACGCCAAGTAAAACCTCAGCAAGCTAAAATTGCAGTATTGCTGCAACGAGCACTCATTGAGTCTGAACAAACGCAGTTAATTGATGCGACGATTGCACAACTGGAAGCAAAAGGCGTCTACGTTGTGCCGTTCTTTTTTGAGCTAAGTCCCGTCAGTGGTGATTATAGTCACCTACTGCAGTTGCCCATCGCTGGTGAGAAAAACAATGAAAATAACCAAGATAAATTAACTGCAATGCAAACAGATGTTGACCTAATTATCAGCTTTCGCAATATTCATTGGGCTAACCAACGTAAAGTTGAATTTGAAAAGTTTAATGTACCGGTAATGCATGCCATGACTTATTACTCCGGCGATAAAAAAGCCTGGGAAAATGACATGCAAGGTATCAGTGCGAATATGATGTCTTTCACTTTAGTCTTGCCAGAAAACGCTGGTGTCACTGATCCTATGATTGTCGCTGCGATGAATATGAGTGACCAAAATGTTGAAGTTATAGACTACCAACTAACGCATTTAATAAATAAAGCGATTAATGTTGTTAACTTAAAATACAAAGCTAACCAAGATAAAAAGTTAACAGTATTTGTTTGGGGTGACAAAGATGTTGGTGCTTCGTTTATGAATATCCCTGAAAGCATAGAAGCCATTAGCCAACGTCTAGCCAATGAAGGCTATAATACCGCAGAGCGAGACGCTGAATACCTTATTGCAAATGCAAAAAAGATTTTGGACCCTTTCTATCGTGATTTTCAATTAACCGAATTGTTAGACAATGACTTAGCAGAACTGATGCCTATTGATGAGTATCTGACTTGGTTTAATACTTTACCTTCTGAGCTAACGCAAAAAATAAGTGATCATTGGGGCGAACCTCAAGATAACTTTATGGCCGTAGAAAAAGACGGTAAGCACTTTTTTATTCTGCCCCGTATCCGTAATGGCAATATGTTAATTATGCGTCAACCGCCTCGTTCTGATAGTAAAAATGACGAAAACATGATTTATCATCAAGGCCTAGTTCCCATTAACCATTTCTATCTTGCGGCATACTTTTACGCGCGTGAATACTGGAAATCTGACGCCATTGTTCACTTAGGCACACATGGCTCTCAAGAGTATTTAGGCGGAAAAGAACGCGGTTTATCAATTTACGACCAAGGTAACTTAGCGGTTTGGGATACCCCTGTCGTTTATCCTTTTATTGTCGATGATGTTGGTGAAGCAATGCAAACCAAACGACGCGGTCGTGCGACAGTTATATCTCATATGACCCCACCTTTTGCTGCTGCAGGTTTAGAAGGTGAAATACGCAATTTACACGAATTGATGCATCAATATAAACAGCTAGATCAAGGTGGCGTAAAGCAAAAAACAGCTACACAGCTTGCTAAGTTATGTTTCGATACCAATATCTGTAAAGATCTTGGCTGGGAGCAGGCACGCATTGACCAAGAGTTCGATAAATTTATTGATGCGCTTCATATTCATTTAGAAGCATTAGCAACAGCAAATCAGCCACTGGGCTTACATACTTTTGGTCACATTCCTGAGCAAGCACTCACCATCTCAACCTTAGTACAAATGTTAGGCAATGACTTTACTCAACGTGCAAGTGAATTCGAGCACGAGCATTACTCAGATAGTTTATTGGGTGAAAAACAAGACGATGATGAAGAGGGTGATGAAAGTATTGCTCATAGCCATACTTATCATGAAAAGAGCCATGAAAAGAACAATGAAAAAATTCATGATAAAGCGCCAGAAAAAGATGAAACTACTGGCTCTGAAAAATCACAAGAAAATGATATTACGCGTTTATCGGGTTATTTAACGGTTAACAACTATATCATTGACGCTGCGGATCAATCAGCCAAACGTCCTGTGTCATTCGCTGAACTCTCTGAATCGTTACAAGCCGATATCGAACGCGGTAAAAAGCTCTATAAGAGCATGGCTAACATCCATGAACTCGATGCTATGGTAGACTTTCTTAGCGCTAAGTATATCCCGGTTAAATCTGGTGGAGACCCTATTCGCCACCCTGAATCATTATCAACTGGCTATAACTTATTTGGTTTTAATCCCTCTCGTGTTCCAACTAAAGCAGCCTATGAACAAGGTAAAGAACTTACCGAAGAAATGATTGCAAACTATTACCAAAAACATCAAACCTACCCTGACAAAATGGCTTTTTCATTGTGGTCAATTGAAACTATGCGTCATTACGGGGTACTTGAATCACAAGTATTATACGCTATGGGCGTTAAACCTAAATGGAGTAAAAGTGGTCGAGTTATTGGCACTGAAATTATTCCATACAGTGAATTAAAACGTCCACGGGTTGATGTCGTTATATCAGCAACTGGTTTGTATCGTGATGCATTTCCTAATGTTATGCAGATGTTGGCCAAGGCAGTAAATCAAGTCGCCACGTTGAAAGAAGACAACAACTCAATTTGGAAAAATAGCCAAAAAGTTAAAGCTGACCTAGTAGCTGAAGGTGTCGAAGAGAAAGAAGCAGAATATCTATCAACTATTCGTCTTTTTTCAAATCAATCAGGCGATTATGGTACCGGGGTTGATGACGCCGCATGGGCTAGTGATACTTGGGAAACAGATAAAAAAATATCGGATACTTACCTGGGTAAAATGGGCTATTTCTTTGGTGCTGACAATACACGTTGGGGACAAAAAGCAGCGAATAGCCAAGGCAAAGAAGTACAACTTTATGCTAAACAGTTGTCAGGTACAGATATTGCTATGTTTGCGCGTTCTTCAAATCTTTTTGGTATGTTAAGTTCAGACGATCCTTTCGAATATTTTGGCTCATTAAGTTTAGCCGTGCGCAATATTGACGGCAAAAGCCCTGATATGGTGGTTGCTAATTTGCGTGATACTAAAAACGCTAAAGCCGAAGACGCGGGTTTATTTCTTGCTAAAGAATTACGCACCCGCATGTTTCATCCTCGCTGGATAAAAGAGTTACAAAAAGAAGGTTACTCTGGTGCGGTATCATTAGCGTCGAAAATGGATAACTTTTTCGGTTGGCAGGTTGTTGACCCTAATTTGATCAGGAACGATCAATGGGACGAGTATATGGATATTTATGTTAATGACAAATTAGCGCTAGCGCTTGATGAATGGTTTAAAAATATTAACCCCGCCGCCTTTGCTCGTATGATGGAGAGAATGCTAGAAGCTGAACGTAAAGATTATTGGCAAGCTGACCCTGAGCGTTTAAAACAACTTGTTGAGCAATATATTGATGTTGTGAATAACAATGACTTAGTCATTTTAAATGATGCTGTAAAAGCCCATGTTAATGAACTTGCCCAAGGCTTTGGTTTAGCACCACTGCTGGCAAAAACCATGGAAGCCATGGCAGCAAATGCTAAAGTACAACAAGAAATGAATAATCAACAACTTGCTGAGCAACAAAGTCAATCTGCTGCTCCTGCAGAAAACGCTGAACAAAAAGTTGAAGGGCAAAAATTAGAAAAGCAAACTATACAAGAAATGGAGTTTGATAATGCTATTTACTACAGCTTAGCTGGTATCTTGTTACTCATAATATGTGGCGCTTTTTGGCAAACACGGAGCAAAAAGTCAAAAATCCAACAAATATATTTACTGGAGTTAAACCACTCAAAGCCACAAGATTTAGCGGCTTAATTAAAGACTTAACCATGAAGATAATAAAATGGATTACTTTTTAAGTAATCTATTTTTAACAAGAAGTTGCAAGCTCTAGTTTGCATGTATTTACCTCAAGCTTAAAGGCGATTACTAATCAGTAACTGCGCAGTATTATATCTTTCAATAAAAAGCAGTTTACATAAAAAGTGTGGCAACCCACTTATGAGGTTGCCACACTGTTTTCGGTTTAATTATATTTTAGTGGTATAACGGGGATATATCATTAAAACTTAGCGTTTAACCACAGCCATATTTTATCTGTATCAACCTTACCTGCTGTAACATCACCTGCCGAATAAGCAGCTAACTTGATGCCTGCGGTATAATTTTTGGTGAAGCTTTTTGAATAGACTGCATTAATTTCAGAGCCTAAATCATCAACGGTTGCAGAAGCTTCATCGGCATCAAATTTATGATAGATAACGGCCCATTTTCCGCCTGCAACTTTACCACCAACACTAGCATATAAATCCGTTAGACCTTCTTTGGGCGTATTTAAGAATTGATCTGACCAACCATTAAACTTATGCAATGTCGCTAAAGGCGTCGAAAAACCATAATTACCACCATCTGAGCCAAGTAATTCGTAACCAACTTTCATCCCAATTCCTGAAAATGAGCTACTTAGCTCAGCTAAGAGGTAATCTGCTGCATAGGACATGACCGCATTGTCAGCGTCTTGTTGTGCATATTCTAACTGATAAGATATTTTCTGTTCACCAATTGACGTGCCGCCATTAAAACGAATACCAAAGGTATCTAAGCCATTGTCGGTATCATTATCAACTTCTAATAAATATCCGTAAGCGGTAATTTTACCTAATGTGGTTTGATAAGCAGCATTAAGCAGATGATCGTTAGAATCTATATCTTTAGCTTCTGCAAAAATTCTATTACGTTTGGTAATATAACCATAATCTAACGTTAAATCTTCAATGGGTTGAAACGCAAAAGTTACCCCATCAAATGTTTGCCTATCTTGGCGCCAGCCAACATGACCGACAAATCTATGGTTATCCATAGTAATCAACTGACGACCTACTTTGACGGCCAGTGATTTTTGTTTGTATTGCAGCAAAAATTGGTCAAGCTCTGTTGTTTCAGGATCCGCTATCACTGAATAATCGGTATTTTTACCTAAAGTATTATTGTAATCATCAATACCAAGCACGGTGCGAGAATCTTCAAATTCAATTAAAGAAGAAAAACCTGCGACATTGCCCGTTGCGTAAGTTAAGCGCGTACGTAACGTAAGGGCATCAGCATCTTTTAGCGCGTTGTCTTGATCTACGGTTTCATAACGTAGGTTTAAATTAATACTAGCTTTACCATTACTGATAGCCTCAGTTATTGAATTTAAATTAGCTGAACTTGACTGAGCTGAATTTGACGTAGCTTCTTTGGCAAAAGCCATAGATGAACAACTACCTGCTAAGGCTATAGATAGACATAAAGCGATTTTATTCAATGTCATGTGTTAATTTTCCTTTAATATTTTATTTTAAGTTTGTTTTATTTTTCGTTAGCACGTTTTCTTGGGATTACCTTTGCCGACAAAGTTTTACTGCTTATGTTTTCTACCTTTCTTTGTTTCTCATAGAGGAAGGTTAATACTTCAGAGCGAAGTCGGTTATATTCAATATCTTTGGCAAGGGATAATCGACTGCGTGGTCGCTCGAGTTTAACATCGAGAATTTCGCCCACGGTTGCTTCTGGTCCATTGGTCATCATCACGATGCGATCAGAAAGTAAGACTGCTTCATCAACATCATGGGTGATCATTATTACTGTATTATTTAGCTCATTTTGAATTTCCATGAGTGAATCTTGCATATGTGCTCGGGTTAACGCATCAAGCGCGCCAAACGGTTCATCCATTAATAAAACCTCTGGTTGCATTGCCAAAGCGCGGGCAATACCAACCCGCTGTTTCATTCCTCCCGATATTTCATCTGGCCGTTTATGCATGGCGTGGTCCATATGCACAAGTTTTAAGTTGTATTCAATCCACTCTTTCATCTCTCCCTTTGACATAGTTTTTTTGAAAACTTGTCTTACCGCTAACTCAACATTTTGATAGGACGTTAACCAAGGCAATAATGAGTGGTTTTGAAACACCACCGCGCGCTCAGGACCCGGTTCATTCACTTCTTTATTTTGCAGTAACACACCACCCTTTGTTGCTTGGTATAGTCCCGCTACAATATTCAGTACCGTTGATTTACCGCAGCCAGAGTGACCAATTAGTGAGATAAACTCACCTTTATCAATTTTTAGGTCAACACCTTTTAACGCGGTAAAGCCGCCAGTATCTGTAGGGAAAACCATGTCTATTTGGCTGATATTTAAAAAGGCTGGTGGCTTGTTTTTTTCTAAAGCTGATGAATTCATAATTTTTCCTTAAACGCTTGCGCTTGATTTGTCCCAAGAGACTTTTCGTTGTAGTTCCAGCATGGCTCGGTCTAATAAAAAGCCGATGAAACCAATCACAATGACTGCAGCCATGATACGAGCCAAAGAATCTGAACTACCATTTTGGAACTCATCCCAAACAAACTTACCTAATCCGGGGTTTTGCGCCAGCATTTCAGCAGCTATCAATACCATCCAAGCGACACCAAATGACAAACGCATCCCCGTGAAAATCATCGGGATTGACGCAGGTATTACAATTTTTTGAATATGCGTTAATGTGGGTAAACGCAGTACTTTACTCACATTGAGTAAGTCGCTATCTATAGAAGAAACACCAATCGAGGTATTGATCACCATAGGCCATAAACTACATAGGCTAACGGTAATTAACGATGTTAAAAATGACTTTGATACCATAGGATCATCAGAGACATAAAGCGCACTGACAACCATAGTCACTAAGGGTAACCAAGCAAGCGGTGATACCGGCTTAAATATTTGCACAATTGGGTTTATGGCTGAATTTAAACGTTTATTTAACCCCATCCAAATACCTAACGGGATGGCTATAATTGCAGCGACTAAAAAGCCGCAAGTTACCGTGAATAAACTGGTAAGGATTTGATCAAAAAATGTTTCCTTACCTGTATATGCTCTTATTTTACCGACATAATTAGGGTTCTTTTCTTGTTTTGCTACATTGCGTTTTTCTTGTCGCTGATAAAAAGCTTCCGCCTTTTCTCGTTCTACGACATGCTCGTCATAGAGTGAAGAAAATTGTTGAACAACAGCATTTGGACCAGGAAACGTACCTAAAGAGGTATGAATACTTTGTGCTGAGATGGACCATAAAAATAGAAAGATAGTTATGCCAATTACAGGAAGTAACATCACATTAGTTATTGTACTTAATAACTTTTTAGAAAATGTCATCATCAGGTCTGTACTAGTTAATTGACTTAAATTTACTGTTGCTTTATTCATTCGGTTTTCCTTATCTGTGATTAGCTTTTCACGATTCATTTAACGACTTGTATTAATGAAAGTCGTTAAACGAATTTTGCTTAAAGCTTGTCGCCTTTTTTAAGACCCAGTTTAAATTTCTCCAAATAGGCGTTGGGTTGATTTCCGTCATAAACAATATCGTCTATAAAGTGTTGTTGTGGTGCTTTAAAACCATTTTCTGTACTAAAGTCAGGAAACTCGTCTGCAGGAATTAGCTTATCGTCAATTAATGATTGCGCGGCTTTAGCATAGATATCAGGACGATATACTTTTGCTGCTAAGTCTTTGTACCATTGATCACTTTTATCATCTGAAATTTGTCCCCAACGACGCATTTGCGTTAGGTACCAAATAGCATCAGAGTAATATGGGAAAGTCGCGTTATATCTAAAGAATACATTGAAGTCAGGTACTGCTCGTTTATCACCTTTTTCATATTCAAAGGTACCTGTCATTGAGTTAGCAATAACATCGTAATCAGCGCCGACATAATTAGATTGTGATAATATTTTAACTGCTGCAGGACGGTTAGCATTGCTGTTGTCGTCTAACCATTTAGCTGCTCGAATAAGCGCGCGTGTTAAACGAATAGTAGTGTTCGGGTACTTTTCTGCGAAAGCGGCTGTGATACCAAAAACTTTTTCTGGATTGTTTTTCCATATTTCATAATCAGTAACTACTGGTACGCCAATGCCTTTAAATACAGCTTGTTGATTCCAAGGTTCACCGACACAATATCCATGAATAGTACCGGCTTCCATTGTTGATGGCATTTGTGGTGGCGGAGTGACTGAAAGCAAGGCTTGTGCATCAATCTGTCCTGAGTTATCCCCTTTATGTGGAGCATAATAACCAGGGTGTATTCCGCCGGCAGCTAACCAATAACGTAATTCGTAGTTATGCGTGGAAACAGGAAAGACCATGCCCATTTTGAAAGGTTTTCCCTCTGAAGATAACGACTCTATAACAGGTTTTAACGAATCAGCCTTAATTGGATGTACCGGCCTGCCATCAGCCATTTTAGGAATGTTTGGCTTCATTTTTTTCCAAATATCATTAGAAACTGTAATGGCATTACCATTCAGATCCATCGAAAAAGGCGTAATAATATGTGCTTTAGTGCCATATCCCATGGTCGCCGCAATCGGCTGACCAGCAAGCATATGCGCACCATCTAACGTGCCATCAATCACACCATTGAGTAACACTTTCCAATTTGCTTGCGCTTCAATGGTGACATATAGACCTTCATCCTCGAAGTAACCGTTTTCATAGGCAATTGCAATCGGCGCCATATCGGTTAATTTAATAAAACCAAACTTCAACTCTTCCTTTTCTGGTTCACCAAGCGTTTGGGCATGAGCGATATATGTGCCCGCACATACAAGTGTTATACCCAGCGACAAACTCGTGAGGCTAGAGGTTATAGTTTTCTTCCAATTCATAATGGATTCCTTATAGGGTTTAAAAAGTGTTATAGAGAAAAAGTCAAAAAAAAACGCCCACCAATATTCAACCTGTTAAGGTTGCTTATTGATGAGCGCCATTGCTCGTATAGTGAAAGACTTATGCCTATCATTATCCTGTAGCATCGTTGCTGCCAGGTTTTATAATCTTACTTTATCGCCGTTGATAAAATATTTTGTTCAGTGTATTAATTAAATTTTATGCTTATCTGTGCGCCTAGCTTTGTAATTGTTCCTGGACTCAATCCAAGGACTAATTCGATATCACGCCAGATAAAACATCCAATACTCAGTTTTCGTATTACCTATTACAAAGCAGATAATGTGCCAATGTTAAAATTATTGTTTTTACTGGTCTAAAAGCAGTTTTCCTTTCCCATGAGCGGCTTTATCTGCACAATAATAATGAAATGCACCATATCAGCACACACGCGTTATGCCTTTGAAGTCGATAACAACTGGCAAACATCAATAATATTTTTTGCCACCATCGCTAACGAACAGCCTTGATCCATGGCCATTTTTCTAAGCTTACTGTAAGCCTCATTTTCACTTATGTTCTTTTGTTGCATGATAAGTCCCTTTGCTCTTTCAATATACTTTCTGCCTTCTAACTGGGTCTTGGCTTGTTTTAGCTCATTTCGCAAAGACTGTACGGCTTTAAATCGTTCGTTAGCGACGGAAATAATGCTTTTGAGTCGTTGAGGCAAAATCTCATTAACGACATATGCACTTACGCCTGATTTGATGGCAGTTTTAATCACATTAGGAGAATCATTCTCAGCAAATATAACAATGGGCAAAGGTAATAATTGGTTTATTTCAGCAAGTTCTTTAAAGATTACCTCACTGGGAAAGTCAGTGGCTAAAATGAGAATACTAGGATTACATAAATCAATTTGTTCAATGATATTCTCATCAAATGAGCTGTGTTTAGTTATGTGATAACCAAAATCCGTTAGTGCCTTTTTAAGCAAAGAACTTCCCATGGGTTGCTCTTCAATTAACAATACGGTGATATCTTCTCTTACGGAACCACTTACTTTTTTATGCAAATTTTGTTTTTTTTCAAACCGCTTATCGTTAAGGCTCATATTCTTTTCAACCTAGGTCTTATTTTAGTTTCTATGATGTCATCACAATTGCTTCTTTCATTTAGACTAATACAAAATCCAAGCCAATTATCATTACCTATAAATTACAGCGACTTACATACTTCATCGATTGTAATTTACATTTAATTGCACCACAACGATTACTACTCAATATAACAACGCACATCAAGGTACCATTTTTTGATAGCTGAAAGATTACAGAACGTTAGTAGTAAAACTAGCATGAACCCGAATCACCAGACATAAGACCTTGTTGATTAATACCGAGTGCTGAAAGTTAACGACAGGTATTGGTTGAATATTCAGGGCTTATTTTTGTAAGCTTTTTTGGTGTGATCTGGTTCGGCGAATAACCTTAAGGACTTACGTTATTTGGTGTTTTGTTGATAACACTACCTATGATTCCTCTTCGCTTGAGAAGAAAGCATCAAGTTAGTTTAGGGAAATAGTTTTAAGGTTAGGTGCGCCATTATTATTTTTGATACTCCTATAATATTCTCGTATAAAGAAAAAAGAGAGCCGCATTAAAATAATGTACTCACTATTACAATTGCTACATTGACAAACATTACCCCCGTAATTAAATTAATTATTGGTGTTGCGTTTCTCACTTTCTGTTGAATATTAGTTTTTGACAAAGTCAAAGCAATAAACACAAACCAGGCCAAAGACAGTGATAAAAAAATTATTGCGATAGCAACCTTGGTTGAAGTCGCTTCTTCTGGCGAAATTATTAGTGAAATAAAGGTAATAAAGAAAATCATTGCTTTAGGGTTTAATAAATTAGTATAGAATCCCTGCATAAATCCTTGTTTTACGGTTAAGTTATAGCTTAGGATTTCTGACACCTCGCCTCTATATTTATCACGCCAATGTTTTAGTGCGGATTTTATCGCTCCAATTCCTATCCATGCTAAATAGCCACTACCTAATAGTTGAACAATAAAAAATGATGTGTGCGAACTTTCAATAACTAAACTTACCCCCGTTAAGCTCAAGATTGTATGCACAAGAATAGAAAAAGCTATGCCACACGCCGCTGCAATTGCAACTTGTCGGGACTCTTGGCTCGCTAGTTTTACTACTAGCGCAAAGTCGGGTCCAGGGCTTGCCAAAGCGACTGTGTGCATTAATGCGGATGTTATTAATAATTCAACATTCATTGGGTTTACTCTGCTGCAATGAGCAAAGAAGCTAGCTCATTAGATGATTACATAACTAACACAATGAAGTAGTCACACAAATACAGATAGGAAAAAATTGCAAAGTGAGTAACAAATGAAAAATTATAAGCAGCGTTGCTGAAAATGTTTTGGTGTTACGAGATAGGCTTGTTTAAAAGCTTTATTTAAATGACTTTGGTCAAAGAAACCCACTTGATACGCGACATCAGAAATTTCTTTCCCTTTAATCAGTGCTCTCTTAGCATACTCCAAGCGTACTCGTTTAAAATAAGCATGCGGTGTTATCCCCATAGATTGTTTAAATTGACGGAGAAATTGAAATTTACTCAGGCCTAAAGGCTCTGATAATTCTTGCAGTTGAAAAGATTGACTCGGATCAGCATGAAACAGATCCTTAATCTGATTCAATTGCTTACGAGATAAGCGACTAGCATGCTCACCAACGTCAAAAGGTACGCCACCATAACGCTGTACTAGCTCTGATGCAAAAGCGATCATCACTGTTTCTAACTGTAGATGTTGTGCTTCATATGGATGTGAAACCCCTATGTTATGCAAATACATAAATGCGTTATATAAATATGGGTCGTCGATTAAAGACTTCGAAAAGAAAGCTTCCGGTTGTTTAAAGTTTTGACTAATTAGATTAATAAAGGTCGGTGGAATTGCCATGAAGTGGCCTGTATAACCATTCACACTTTTAGAAGCTCCCGTATGCACTTCATCAGGATTGATAATCGAGAGTAGACCTGTGCCCATTATATAACTGCGGCCATGATGCAAGTACTGTAAGCAACCGCTCGATACTGAGCCAATATGATAATCAAGGTGAATATGGCGATCGAATTCAAACTCCTTAACGCTGGCTAAAGTCAGCTCAATATTAGGTAGTGCAGGATTCAAAAAATATTCAAGTTTATCTTTTTTCATCTCATCCTCCACTATTTTTTTGTTAGCTATTACATTGATCACCTGATTATAACAGCAGTAAAAAATCAAGTTATAGTAAATAATTGCAGATGACAGCTATAAAACTTAAAGCAGACAATAGCAATAACTACGCCTTAAGGTCTCCAATAAACAATTAGCTAGCTTTACTGTGATTATTTGGCCCAAAACGAAGAACAATTCAACTATAATATTTAACTTTATTTTTAGAATTATACTCATAATTAATTTGAATAATCCCTTTACCATAAAATTGTGCTAGCAGTAATAATTAAAGTTAATCCCCATAAATCAAGCTATTATTGGTCATAGTGTTAATAATAATAAAGTCTGCATGGCTTAGTATTAACAACAAACAAATCCTTTTAGGAGTAATCGATGTTAGAAATGGCTGTGATATATCTCGCCGCGGCAATCATTGCCGTCCCCATAGCAAAGCGTATTGGCTTAGGCTCAGTACTAGGTTATTTGTTAGCTGGTATTTTGATTGGACCATTTTTATTGGGGTTAGTAGGCGATCAAACTGATGTAATGCATTTTGCCGAGTTCGGTGTTGTGATGATGCTATTTTTAGTTGGCCTTGAATTACAACCTTCTCGTTTGTGGAAACTAAGACATTCCATTATTGGCTTAGGCGGCTTGCAAGTTGTGGTAACCACTCTATTAATTTCTGCGGCCTGCTACACCATTTTATCACTAGCGTGGCAAACCTCGCTTGCTATAGGTTTAATGTTGGCACTTTCATCAACCGCCATTGTTTTGCAAACATTAAATGAAAAAGGTTGGATAAAACAAGAAGCCGGTCAAAACGCTTTTTCAGTATTACTTTTTCAAGATATTGCCGTGATCCCCATTTTGGCATTAGTGCCCTTATTAGCGTTTAGTGACAACATTAGCGACTCAGCCTCTCACGGAAACTTGATAGAACATTTTCCGGTGTACGTTCAAACAGCCATATCAATTGGTGTTATTGCCACAATTATATTGGCGGGTAAGTATGTTTCAGCACCTTTATTTCGTTATATCGCCGAGACCCGCTTACGAGAGTTATTTACCGTCTTTGCGTTATTTCTTGTGATAGTGATCGCGGTAATCATGCAAAAGATAGGTCTATCACCTGCCCTAGGAACATTTTTAGCCGGTGTGGTTTTAGCCGAAAGTGAATTTAGACACGAACTAGAAGTTGATATTGAACCGTTCAAAGGGCTGTTACTTGGTTTGTTTTTTATTACCGTTGGGGCTTCAATAGACTTTCCATTATTGTTTGATGAGCTGGGTTTAGTGACCTTATTAGTGCTGTTGTTAATTGCGATTAAAGCAGCTGTGTTATTCGTGTTATCTATTTTATTTAAAATGGAAAAAAAGCAAAAACTACTCTTTACACTTGCCTTAGCACAAGGTGGCGAGTTTGCTTTTGTGCTGCTATCGCTCACCTCTACTTTACACATACTCACGCCAGAACAAAGCAAGATAACTACCTTGGTGGTGGCAATTTCAATGCTAATGGCGCCTATTTTATTAATATTCTATGAAAAAGTACTCGATAAAGAGCCTGAAAATGCCAGAGAATTTGATAAACCAGAAGATATCGAAGCAACCAAAAGCGTTATCATTGCTGGTTACGGTCGTTTTGGGCAAATAGTCGGCCGCCTTCTTGGCTCTCAAGGCTATCACTTATCTATTCTAGACCACAGTCCAACGCAAATAGATCTGCTGAAAAAATTTGGTAATAAAGTCTTTTATGGCGATGCCGCTCGAAAAGACTTATTAGAAGCTTCGGGCGCGCAAGAAGCACAATTATTAGTAATCGCCATTGATGATGCCGATAAAATCATTGAAATAGCCCAGCTAGCTCAAAAACATTACCCTAACTTACAAATTGTCTCCCGCGCGATTGACCGTCATCATGCCTATGAATTAATGCGTATTGGCGTAAAAACTATTAAACGAGAAACCTTCGAGTCAGCCTTAGGCTTAGGTGTTTCTGCGCTAGAATTACTCGGGAATAGTAAAGCAAGTGCTAAGCGAGCAGGTCAACTATTCTCAGAGCATGATAGAGAATCTATGCACGTATTATCTGAGGTATGGGGTGATGATCATAGTTATGGTGTTGCCGTGAAACAACGTATGGAGCTTCTTAAACAAGTACTTGTTAGTGATGAAGAAGAGCAAAGTAAAATACAGACTTGCCAGAAATCACCTGAAGCCTAAGTTAAAATGGTTCAAAGCAAAACTGAGTTTACTGAGTTTACTGAGTTTACTGAGTTTACTGAGTTTACTGAGTTTACTAAAGATGGTTATTAGCACTTGCATAACAGGAGTGTGCTAATAACCAATGATTTTTGCAAAAGCTAAGCTATTATAAAATGTTTACTGCTGACTTTTGTACATCAGCTCAACATAGCGCTTAATTTCTGAGTCAAAATTATCATATTGAGATTTATATAGAGGACCCAACTTTTCATTAACATCTAGTATAATTTCAGTCGGCTTTTTATCATCTTGATAGCCCTGTTTTACAAGTTTCCACACACCCGCAACTAAATCAGCATCGCGTTTTACCGACTTGCCTGTCGTCGCTTCACCATGCCCCGTTAAGACTATATCAGGCTTCAATTTTACTACATCATTGAGAGTATCAATTAAGTTAGGTACATCACCATGATAAGTAAGAATCGGCATCCATTGCGAGCTCAAAACGTCTCCGCCAAATACAATCTTCTGCTCGGGTAACCACATTAAAACATCACCTGGAGAATGTGCATCGTTTGAGAAAATGAACTCCACATCCACCCCGCCAAAATTACGCTTTTCTCCTTGAGCCAACAATAAAGATGGATACACAATATGAGTGGAGCCAGTCGCCCCTTCGGTCATGCGAGAAAAAGCATCTATAGGTCCTTGTCCGTCTTCTTTCATTATTGCAACCGCTCGAACACTTGCAATTATCTCAGCGCCCGTATCTGTAAATCCTGCATTACCCAACCAATGATCCGCATGACTATGAGAATTAACCACCCAGAGAACTGGTTTATCTGTGACAGATTTGATCGCTTTTTTAATTTCGTTACCAATGATTTCAGAAGATTCGGTATCAAATAACAGCACTCCTTTTTCGGTAACAACAAAGTGGCTATTGGAATTCCAACCTTTATTCTCAGGGGTTGGTAAACCAAAAGAGGGTGAAACGATACTATAGACATTATCGGCAATCGGTGTCACCGAAAAATCAAAGATCGCATTTTTTGCCCATGCACTATTGAACGTTGAACCCATCAGACAAAGAGTAATTATAATTTTTTTAAAGGTTTTCAACATGTATTCCTACTTTAATAGCTAACTGTAGTCGATGACTTCGTCGATAATTTTAATTGCGTGTGTTTCTATACCCGTTATCAATCAAGTTGCAGCATATTGACGAAATTACATTTTTATAACAAAGCATCAATTTTAAATAAACGCCTTTGAGATGAACTAGCGACTTTCTGAGTTGAAAGCTAAATTCAATCTGACAAAACCCAATAAAATCGCCACATAAAATACGCTAGAACTACCTAGAATATGATTGCTGTTGCCAAATCAGTTGTAAATAAAGTACAAAAAACGAGCTATAGTTAATACTATGACTGAGAAGCTAGGGAATATTTCCCCACTTCTAATGCTGAGGTTATCGAATATGAAACAGTCTATTCAATATATTAAGGTGATTGAAACGGTAGAGGTTAATGGCTGTTTTTTAAAAGAACATCGGCATCACAGCGAACGCCGTCAGATGTTAAAACAACATTTTATTTACTACGAAAGACGTTCACACAATCGCCGCGAACAATCACTCGAGCTCGATCTTGAGGCTTAATTATTTTTAAAAAACAAAATGAAAAGCGGCATGGTCATTAACCATTACCGCAGTAGATCCTAATTCGCTGGCTTGTTTCTATTTTTACTCAGTGCCGTAACACTTGAACCAATAACTAAAATGACCGCACCAACGATACTGAGTGTATTGAGTGGTTCAACAACAATTGCTTCAGGTAAAATGTAGTTGGTAAGCTGCATAAACATTAACGTTAATAATGGCGTTATTGCTAACGTTGCACTTACTCGTGATGCTTCCCAATGCTCAAGAGCTTCGGCAAAAGCGCCATAGGCCACAAGGGTATTTGCTCCACAAAAAATTAATAGTAACCATCCTATCGTATCTAACTCTAATACTAACGAAGGTGCTGATGATGGTAAAAACATCAAAGTGCCCGATAAATAGATAAGTATCATAATTTCTTCTGAGGCAAAATGTTTCAACAATTGTTTCTGCGCTAAGGCATAAATTGCCCATAGAATTGCGGCAAGAATTATGAAGAAGAGACCAATCGCATAATCACCATTAAAATTAAGTAATTGTTCAAAACGTTGATTGAAAAATAACAACAGTCCTAAAAAGAACGTTAATAACCCCACTTTTTGCTTAGCATTAAAGGATTCTTTGAAAACACAAACACCGCCGATAAGTAACAGCATTGGAGCTATTTGAATCATGACCTGGGTACTTTCAGGTGAAGTCAATTCCAGTCCCATCATATACATAATGTAATTTGCTAAAAGGCCACCGATGGTAAGTGCCATTAACGCCATTATTCGTTTATTTTTTAGTGATGATAATGAAGGTAAACGTTTGGTGACTACTAGATATCCACCTAAAAATACTGCAGCAATAAGAAAGCGATACCAGGTAATGGTGTTTACATCCATATACTGTAAAAGCCCTTTTAAGGCGATAGGCAAAATGCCCCATAAAA
>OJGO01000140.1_pt1 | contig 35603 bp, 28 predicted proteins | sample 1594871 | NCBI WGS metagenome assembly OJGO01 (sample SAMN05416798, study PRJEB24817) | seawater metagenome | isolation source: Sea water | place: Canada:Atlantic | collected 2013-07 | reverse complement strand
AAGTTTTCGAGGGGTTGTAATAAATAGTTACATAATTAGGAGTAATTTTGCGCTACATCAAAAAATTTGCTTTTATATCACCTTATTTCACAACAAAAAACGGCTATAACCCCAGTTAAATTAGGGTTATAGCGAGGTAAAGTCGAGTTTATATCAACAACATTTTTAAGGTTATTACTCGGCCTTTTTAACGATAACCTTGCCTTTCATTTTAGGATGAGGTCCACATTCATAAGCAAAATCACCTAACTGATCAAATTTTCGTTCATAGCTTTCGTCAGGAAAAAAGTAATCTGGTTCTTCTTCGCCTGAGCCTTTAAACCAAACATTATGATATTGACGTTTTTCAATATTTTTCCAAATAACTCTATCGCCAGCTTCAATAGTTACTTCGCTAGGAATAAACTTTTTCTTGTATATTTCAACAATGACATCTTTAGCTTGTACTTGGCCTGCTGAACATAACAAGCTAGCTGCAATAAATAACCATACTTTACTTCTATGCATCATCTCATCCTTATTTGGCTTAGTTGGCTTAGTTGGCTTAGTTAACTTAGTTAGATAGCTAACCTTACTTACTACTCGTTTGTTATGGCATCATAATCGATGCGTAAATCGAATAAAATCTATCTCAAGTATACTGTATTCTCGTAATAAGCATTTATTCTAGATCACCCTCATGTGTTTCATATAGTTGCATAAACTTACACTTTTTATACAGCTATTTTCTTGCTATATGCTGGTAACAAGATAAGCTACTAATATGCTGAATATTCCTGCCAAAATTACCACAATCATTTTATTTACACTAACGCTAAGTGCTTGTGCTGGCACTTCATTTAGTGATTTATTTAGTAACTACAATAAACAAATGCAAGGGGTGAAAAACGCCCAACAACAGGGCAATTTTCAACAAGCAGTATCATTGTTACCTGAACGCAGCGAAAGCAACGGCAGTTATGGTTTAAGCTTATTAGAAAAAGCCCGTTTAGAATTTCTCGCCAATAACCACACCGAAAGCCAGCAAGACTTTGCTTTGGTATACCGACAAGTACAACAAACCGAACAAGCGGCTAAAATTCAGCTAAGCCGAGGCATAGAAAATGTGCAGGCTGTTGTAAGTAACGACAATGCAATCCGATATGACATTCATTATTATGAACAAAGTATGTTGCATTGTTACCAAGCGCTGAATTATTTAAACCAAAACGATCTTTCTGGTGCCTTAGTTGAAATTCGACGTGCGAATTTGGTTCAACAAAAAGCCCTCAAGGCCAACCAAGAAGCACTTTATGAAACCCAAGAAGAAATGGCAAAAAAAGGTGTCAGTTCAGAAAGCTTAGCAAGTAAATATCCATCAATGAGTAACGCTATTGGCCAAGTAAAAAATGGTTTTCAAAATGCTTATACCTTTTACTTATCTGGCGTACTTTATGAAGCTGCAGGACAGGCCAATGATGCTTATATAGATTATAAAAAAGCATTAGAAATTTATCCTCAAAATATTACTGTGCAACGAGATGTCTGGCGCTTGGCGACAAAACTTGGCATGAGCAACGACATTCAATTATTTGGCAACCGTTTTTCTAGCGACATCACCCGAGGCTCACGCCAAAATAGTAATGAACAACAAAATTCAGATAAAAATGGACAGCTCGTTGTGCTTGTTGAACAAGGCATCATTCCAGGTAAGCAAGAAGTATCCATTCACTTGCCTATTTTCACTAGCCGTAACGATGTGCGATTTTACAGCTTAGCCTTACCGAATTATCAAAACCGTTTACGACAATATTCCGGGCTTTCGCTCAGCTATCAAGGCAATACCTATCAATCTCAAGAAATTGTTCGTTTACAATCTCTGGCCGCTAAGCAATTGCAAGATGAAATGCCCGCCATTGTCACAAGACAAGTGGTAAGGCTTGTTGCTAAAGAAGAACTAAGACAACAAATGAGCCGCAAAGGTGGTGATGTCGGTAATATCTTAGCTGGACTTTACAATATAGCCTCTGAAAAAGCAGATACTCGAAGTTGGAGCACACTTCCCGATAGCATTCATATACTTCGACTAGACTTAGCACCTGGCCAACATGAAGTTAATTTAAGCATTAACGGTACGAACCAAACCATCACAGTTGAGATAAACGAAGACAGGCAAACCTTAGTAAAACTAACCTCAATAGGCCGTTATACTAATTATCAGAGTATCAACCTTTAAATGGTACAGAGAAGACGACTTAAGCTATCAATTTTATAATCAGTTGAGCCTAGCGCCCCGTTAAAACATGGAGTACTTAAAATGAAAACTATGAAAATGAACACAGCTATTACTACAAAACGTTCGGCGTTGTTAATTGCAGCATTGACTGCAACATTATTAATCAGCGGCTGTAAAAATATTCCTCCTGTCACGTCGGGTATGGGTAGTGATCAAATAGCCCCAGGGCAAAAGTTCAGTAAGCACTTACAAGTACATAATCCAGAATTAGGTAAAAAGCTTCACATAAGTGACATCAGATCTCGAACCAATAATGATCTGCTTGAAATTAATTTGTCACTCACGAGTACTTATGAAAAAACCCTCAAACTGCAATATCAATTTACATGGTTTGATAAAGATGGTTTTGTCATTGAAGCGGGTAAAGCGCCTTGGAAACCGCTTGACTTACATGGCATGCAAACCGAAACAGTACCTGGATTAGCACCAACAAACAAAGTCGCATCGTTTAGTCTCTATGTAAGAGAAGTACCGGAAAAATTCTTTAAATTTTAGCGAATGGATAAGTAACAAACTCGACAAAAAATAATACGTCATACCCGAAGTATTTTAATCGGGTATCCAGTTTTAAACTCATTGGATTCCTGTTCCGATACTACGGAAATGACGATATAAAAGATTTAGTACGACAAATTAACATTACCAAATAAAGGAAAAACCAATGAAAAAACTTATTATGATCACCAGTGTTGCACTAACACTTACGCTTGTTGCCGGTTGTACCAATAAATCCGTAGTACGTTATGGCGATGCGACTGAAGTTGAAACTACCGATATTAGTTTTGGCTCAACTGACCTACAAAAAGTGGCAGGTGATATGACTGATTCTTTATTAGTGTCTCCTGTTGTAGGTACACTAACAGCAAACTCACGCCCTATTATGTTTGTTGAAAGTATTAAAAATAAAACCAGTGAACACATTGATACCGAATCAATTACTGACTCTATTTCAACCAAGTTGCTTCGTTCTGGTAAATTTAGATTTGTTGATATGGGCCGAGTAGCAGCCGCACGTAAACAGCTTGATTACCAACAAAGTAGCGGTATGGTTGATCCAAACAAAGCCATGCAATTTGGTAAGCAAGTTGGTGCTCAATATATGCTTTACGGCAACTTAGCGAGCATAGTTAAGTCTAATAAAGATCAATCTGACGTTTATTACAAATTTACCTTACGTTTAATGGATTTAGAAAGTGGCCTAGTAGAATGGGCTGATGAAACCGAAATCCGTAAAACGAAAGGCAAAGAATTTGTTAGCTGGTAGGTGATACTTATTAAGAGCACTGATGAAATTATTAGTTAGAAAGAATACAAATAAGGAAAAAGTATGAAATCGTTATTATTAACAAGTTTAACCCTATTCACATTCTTCTTTAGTAATCTAGCTAGTGCTGATTATGACAGAAACAAAGCAGTACCTGTTGAGCAGGTACTGTTTGGAACAGTGATTTCTGCTAGAAATGTTAGCCAAGAAGAATTAATTCAAGACAAAAATAGTGGTTGGAAAACGTTTGGTGGTTCATTAATCGGCGGTGCCATTGGTAATCAATTTGGCGGCGGCAGTGGGCGTGACATAGCCACTGTTTTAGGCGCTGTTGTTGGTGGTGCTGTTGCCAATAACCGGAGCCAAGATAAAACGGTCGTAATTCATCTCGTTGAGTTAATGATTGAAGTTGACTGCGCTGAGCAACAATGCCAGCAATATATGGTGATCCAAGATTATGATTCACAAATGGTCTTTCATCACCAAGATGCCGTAAGAATGGTTTATCTTGCTAATGGTAATGTAAGAATTGATAAGCAGTTTTAATCAAGTAGGCGGGAACTTGTTCGCGCTCATACCTGTTTGCCCTGTTAAAAAGCGCTAATACCTGTTCGTACTTTCAAAAAGTGCGATTAAAATCCCACCTACAAACATGCGCGATTGAAATCCCGCCTACAAACATACGCGATTAAAATCTCACCTGCATATATCCTAACCCGTAGGCGGGAACTTGTTCGCGCTAATACCTGTTCGTACTTTCAAAAAGCGCGATTAAAATCCCACCTACAAACATACGGGATTGAAATCCCGCCTACATATATCCCAACCCGTAGGCGGGAACTTGTTCGCGCTCATACCTGTTTGCCCTGTTAAAAAGCGGGATTGAAATCCCGCCTACAAACATTCGCGATTGAAATCCCGCCTACAAACATTCGCGATTAAAATCCCGCCTACAAACATACGCGATTGAAATCCCGTCTACATTTTCCCGTCACCGTAGGCGGGAACTTGTTCGCGCTAAGACCTGTTTGCCCTGTTAAAAAGCGGGATTAAAATCACGCCTACAAACATTCGCGATTAAAATCCCACCTACAAACATGCGCGATTAAAACCTCACCTACATTTTCCCGTCACCGTAGGCGGGAGCTTGTTCGCGCTAACACCTGTTTGCCCTGTTAAAAAGCGGGATTGAAATCCCGCCTACAAACATACGGGATTGAAATCACGCCAACATAAAACTTCAATGTACTAAACTTATATAACGATTAAATAAATGGAATTATTATGCGTCGCTCTCATCTTTTACGAAAAGGCAGGGTATCTCTGCCTTTTCACTATTACGTAATAACTTGTATAACAAACAATAGAGAATGCCTTTTCACTGAACTAGCAAGCGCACAACTAGTTATTCTTCAACTATTAAAACTCGAAGATGAGCAGGCTATCAAAACTATCTGCTATACACTAATGCCAGATCACTTACATTGGCAGTTTCAATTATTAGAAAAATATTCTCTAGCAGAAGTGATTAAGCGTATGAAAGGACGAAGTGCACAAGCCCTCAACATGCAAAAAAATAAACAAGGTAAAGTATGGCAAGCTGATTATTACGAACATCATATAAAGAGTGAAAGCGATTTAATTAATCAAGCAAGGTATATTGTTGCCAACCCTTTAAGAGCAGCCTTGGTTGACAATGTGAGTGATTATGCTTTCTGGGATTGTATTTATTTAAAATAACTTTTGCGATTTCATCAAGACGCGCGATTAAAACCTCGCCTACATTTTCCAGTCACCGTAGGCGGGAACTTGTTCGCGCTAAAATCTGTTTTCACTTTTAAAAAGCGAGATTAAAATCTCGCCTACATTTTCCCATCACCGTAGGCAGGAACTTGTTCGCGCTAATATCTGTTCGTACTTTTAAAAAGTGAGATTAAAATCTCGCCTACATTTTCCCATCACCGTAGGCGGGAACTTGTTCGCGCTAATACCTAATTGCCCTGTTAAAAAGAGGGGTTAACACCCCGCCTACATAAGCTAAGTGGCAACCTTCAATTCAATAATTTCAGCTGTATCTTGTTGTAGAGTACTTTTCTGCTGCCACACCAAGTCACATATGCCATCGGTCGGATTAAATCCTGTCGGTGCGTCGAGTAATATTTCACGAATTAATTCATGATCAAACGCATGGCAAGCGTCGTCGAGTCTCGATAACAACGCCTCTAACTCATCCCAGTCCAGCATTACCTCTTGTGCAGTCATAATGCGCTCATGTGAAGTCCCTGAAACGTTATCACCTATAAGGAGTTCCTCATAGAGCTTCTCGCCTGGTCTTAAACCGGTACACTTAATCTCTATATCTCCATCAGGTAATTCAGCGCTTTTAACGGAGAACCCACTCAGATGAATTATTTTACTGGCTAAGTCATAAATTTTTACTGCTTCGCCCATATCAAGCACAAAAACATCCCCACCTTTACCCATAGCGCCAGCCTGAATAACTAACTGTGAAGCTTCTGGAATAGTCATGAAGTATCGAGTGATATCAGGGTGAGTTAACGTTACCGGTCCGCCATTTCTAATTTGTTTTCTAAACAGTGGTACCACTGAGCCTGAGGATCCTAAAACATTACCAAAACGCACCATACAAAAACGTGTCGAGTGTTGTTGTTTAGCCAACGCCTGTAGCACTAACTCAGCCATGCGCTTGGTAGTACCCATAATATTAGTTGGCCTAACCGCTTTATCAGTAGAGATTAATACAAAGGTCTCAACATTGGCATTTATCGCAGCACGTGCAGTATGGTAAGTACCAAAAACATTGTTTCTAACACCTTCAACAACATTATGCTCAACTAAAGGTACGTGCTTATACGCTGCTGCATGGTAAACCGTTTGAACAGCAAAACTTTTCATTACCGTTTCAATGCGATTAACTCTTTGCACTGAGCCCAAAAGAGGCAACACTTCAACGACTAAATCGTGCTCTTGTTTGTATTCGTTAAGTTCTTTATCGATACTATATAAACCAAACTCCGATAACTCAAACAACACAAGTTTGCTCGGTTTCAATTGAATAATTTGACGACATAACTCAGAACCAATTGAACCACCGGCTCCAGTCACCATAACAATTTTACCGGCAATATCAGCATTCATTAATTCAGGTTTTGGTGCTACAGAATCACGCCCTAATAAATCTTCAACACCAACATCTTTCATCTCTTCAAGCTTGGCCTTACCTTGAACAACATCGGCCATACCTGGAATAGTTAATACCTGAACGCCTAAAAAATCAATTTTAGCCAGTACATTTTTACGTCGCTCTCTTGAAGCACTTGGCATGGCTAACAATATTTTCTCTACTTTTTTACTTGTGACCAAGTGTGATATTTCATCTGGGGAATACACAGGAATACCCTGTATAACATGACCTTGAAGTCTCTTATCATCATCAACAAATGCGACCGCGTGATATTCTGGCCCTTGTGACAAAGCTGTGGTTAGCTGTCGACCTGAAGAACCTGCACCATATATCAAAACTGACGCTTTTTTATGCCAGCGCTGATGGCCTATTACCGCTCTTACAGAAATTCTTGAGCCACCAATCAAAATCAAACATAAACTCATGAAAATAAAAGGGACTGTTCGAGGAATACCAGCAGAATAGAAGAAAGAAAAACCAATAACAAACATAGCAGAAAAAACACTGCCCAAGCTAATAGCCCAAACAGCTTGCATGTTCATATAACGTAATACTGCACGATAGAGGCCCAATTTTACAAAAACCAATAAACTTAGTGGTAAAGCACAGGATAAAACGAGCCAGTAACCTTGGTCGAATAATGGAGAGAAGCTATCAAGGCGCATAAATAATGCTAGCCAAAAAGCACAAAGTAAAAATACTGAATCTATTGCTAATGAAATAGTGCGCTTATAGGAGCGAGGTAAACTCAAAACAGATTTAATCAAAGACACTTAGGATTCCTTTTCTCTATGGACTTTATATTTTTGAGGAGACGCGCATTATATACAAAACAAAGTGCAGTTGCACATCTATACTCTCATAATTGTTAGTCGTTTATGCTATCTACTTAGCTTTAAAGCGAATAATTTTAATTGAATCGATAACTTTCAAAGTTAGGAGTACTTAGAAAGCCGCTAGGAGAATTTTAAAAGACTAACGGCTGTAAAATAGCGGATATTTTTATAGAGTAATGGTCAGTTTAGCCCTGAGTCGATAAACAAGGAATATGACCAAAATGAGACATTTGATAAGAAGAAAAATCCTTTTTTGGCTGCCTTTGCCTTTGCCTTTGCCTTTTAAACTTTATAAAACTCTTTAAACCAAACCACAAGCTCGGCAACACCTTCTTTAACAGATATCTTAGGTACATAATTTGTCGCCTTAAATAAATCTTGGGTATCTGCATAGGTTTGGTATACATCACCAGGTTGCATTTCACGAAAGTTCTTTTTCGCTTCAATACCTAACTCATCTTCAATGGCTTTAACAAAATCCATTAAACTGATTGGTGAGCCGTGACCAATATTATAGACTGAATACGGAGCAGAGCTAGTTGCAGGGCTACCGCTTTCAACTTTCCACTTTGCATCAGATTTTGGGATCACATCAGCAATACGGATAACACCCTCAACAATATCGTCAACATGAGTAAAATCACGCCACATATCTCCATTATTATTTATATCGATAGTATCGCCATTCAATATTTTTTTAGTAAAAATATAAGGTGCCATATCAGGACGGCCCCATGAACCATAAACAGTAAAAAATCGTAAGCCTGTCGTAGGAATATTATACAAATGAGAATAGCTGTGTGCCATTAATTCATTAGATTTTTTAGTTGCCGCGTACAATGACACAGGATGATCAACAGTGTCCTTAGTTGAAAAAGGGACTTTATTATTTAAACCGTAAACAGAGCTCGAAGAGGCATAAATCAAGTGTTTTACCTGATTATTTCGGCAACCTTCTAATACATTTAAGTGACCAATCAAGTTACTGTCAGCATAAGCCATAGGGTTTTCAATTGAATAACGCACGCCGGCTTGAGCCGCCAAATGCACTACTTTATCAAACTGATGAGCAGTGAATAACTCAGCCATATCGTTACGGTCAGAAATATCCATCTTAATAAAACTAAACGATGCATGTTCTATTCTAACTAAACGTGCTTGCTTTAATGCAATATCATAATAGTCATTTATATTATCAATACCAACAACGTCATGTCCTGCTGCACACAAACGTTCAACGACAGCACTACCAATAAAACCAGCAGCGCCAGTTACTAAATATTTCATTTCACTTACCTTTATTAATATCTAACAAAATAGACTTACATCAATATAAAGTCTGCTTCTATGTACCCTTTTCCCGCGCGATTAAAATACCGCCTACATATCATCAATCCCATCGCGATTTAAACCCCACCAACACAACCACCTGTAGGCGGGAATTTATTCGCGCATCTCTTAATGATTTATTCGCGCTTTGAGCTAATCACTACCGAACAAATCACGTGTATAAACTTTATCAACTACATCAAGTAATTCATCAACCATTCGGTTAGAAACAATCACATCAGACATTGCTTTAAATTCAACCAAGTCTTTAACGACCTTTGAATGAAAGAATTCATCTTCTTCCATGACCGGTTCATATATTACAACTTCAATACCTTTAGCTTTAATTCGTTTCATAATACCTTGAATAGATGAAGCCCTAAAGTTATCAGATCCAGACTTCATGATTAAACGGTATATACCAACAATTTTAGGCCCTTTGGCAATAATAGAGTCAGAGACAAAGTCTTTGCGTGTGCTATTAGCATCTACAATCGCACTAATAATACTATTTGGTACATCTTTATAGTTAGCGCGTAGTTGCTTAGTATCCTTTGGTAAACAATAACCGCCATAACCAAATGAAGGGTTATTGTAGTGATTACCTATACGAGGATCTAAGCTCACACCTTCAATGATATGGCGAGAGTCTAAGTTATGAACTTCAGCATAAGTATCAAGTTCATTAAAATATGAGACTCTCATCGCTAAGTAGGTATTAGAGAATAGTTTAACGGCTTCAGCTTCCGTAGAGCGAATAAATAAAACATCGATATCTTCTTTCCAAGCGCCTTCAGCTAATAGCTCAGCAAATTTACGTGCTCGGTCAGAATCTTCACCGACAATAATACGTGAAGGATAAAGGTTATCATGAAGAGCTTTACCTTCACGCAAAAACTCAGGAGAAAAAATCAGTCCTTCACAACCTAACTCATCTCGAATTCGTGCTGTATAACCAACAGGTACCGTTGATTTAATTACCATGCAAGCTGAAGGATTGATCGACATAACATCTTTAATAACAGACTCTACTGAGGAGGTATTAAAGTAATTAGTTTCTGGGTCGTAATCAGTCGGTGTTGCAATAATTACATAATCAGCCCCTGCGTAAGCGACTTCTTTATCTAAAGTAGCGGTAAAATTGAGATCACCATTTGCTAAAAAGTCAGAAATCTCAGTATCTTCAATCGGAGATGTCCCTGAATTGAGTAATTCTATTTTTTCAGCAATGATATCGACAGCGATAACTTCATTGTGTTGTGCTAATAACATAGCATTTGATAAACCGACGTAACCTGTACCAGCAATAGCAATTTTCATAGAGATTCCATTGTTTTTTTATTTAGGAATTAGAATTGTTCCTGGAGTGATGATTTCTTTTTCACCAACTTCAACATTATAACCTGCACTAGAACCAGCTTGAACCCATGCTGATGCGCCGATTTTAACACCTCCTGCTAAATTAACACCAACACCTATATGTGAAAAATCATCTAAAATACAATCATGATCAATCGTAGCATTTGCGTTAATCAGAGATCCAAGGCCTAATTTAGCATTAGTACCAACAACAGCTCCTGCCATTACAAGTACACCAAGAGCAACTTCTGCATAATCACTTACCCAGGATTCAGGGTGAATCATGGATACAATTGGTAAGTCATTTTCAAAAATCTTTTCTATTACTTCTTTTCTAACAGCGTTATTTCCTATTGCAACGATACATGCATCAAATTCAATTGTATTATTAAATAAGGTGTCGATTTTACCAAGAATTGCTAGATTTAAAGCTTCTTTATTATCAGGAAAAGAGTCATCGACAAAAGATACCTGTTCAAAGTCATCTGAGGATAGCGCTAAATCAGCTACAGATTGACCGTGTCCCCCTGAGCCAATAATAACTAAATGCTTATACATTACACTATTTCCCAATCAATACACTCTAAAAAGCCATCTTTAAAAACCAAGCATAAACCATGAGTTTTCTCGGCTACTATTTTAGCTTTCCAAACGATATGTTTATGCTCATGTATAAGAATAAATGCACCTGGATAAGGCTTGGTCGTTGCTCTCACTAACCTTTCTGCTGTGATAATCGAACCATTTAAATCTATCTCACCATCCTTTGGTGTTCGCCCTTCCCATTCAGTAGCATCCGAGTTATTTTGCTCTCGTAATGTAACACTCTCATTCAAAATTCGAGGAATAACGCTAGTCATTAGATTGACATGAGCATTATTCACCAAATCATATAATTCGGTAGAATTAGTATTATTCGTTAAAGGGATTTTATATTGGGATAAAATAGCCCCTGTATCAACGCCCTCATCAAGCTTGAACAAGGTCACACCTGTTTCCTTTAATCCTTTAATTATTGCCCAAGGTATAGAGGCTCTCCCTCTCCCTTCTGGTAATAATGTAGGATGCATACCTAAAACGCCATATTTAGGGGCATTTAATAAACGCCTATTTGCGATTTGTGACCACCCAATAATAAATAACCAATCTAAATCGTGCTTTTCTATTACATCCAAAAAATCATCATCATTTATATGATCGATCTTCATCAGATCAATAGAGTTCAGATCACAGAATTTATCAAGGTACACTCTTCCTGATTTATTTTTTGCTTTCTCATCTTTCAAAGTAATAGCTACTTCTAATTCTCCACCCGCTTCATATATAGCTTCCATGCATGAAAAGCCAAGTTGTACGCAAGTAACAAAACCTAATTTCATTTTTTTTCCTAATAAACCGGTGGTGGCTTAAACAAATATAAAACAGTATTCAAAATAATTTTGACATCATTACTAAAGGTGATTTCTTTTACATATTCACCATCAAAAGCAGCTTTTTGCAAAACGGTCATTCCATCAAAAGAATTAACTTGAGCTAAACCAGTAAGACCCGGCCTCACCCCCAAAGAGCCATTATCCTTTCGTACCTTCAATAACTCCTCTTGGCTTCCGATTGGAGGCCTAGGCCCAACAATACTCATGTCACCTTTTAGGATATTTAAAAGCTGAGGTAGTTCATCTATATTAGTTCGACGAATCATTTTCCCAACCCAAGTAAGTTTTACTTGTCCTATTTCATCTGATGCCAAATCACCGGTATTAACAGGCATACTTCTAAATTTAAAGAAAGAAAACAGTTCTCCATTTATACCCACTCGATTGTGTTTAAAAATGATAGGTCCGGGGTCAACTATTTTAATTAGTAACACGACTATGAACATTAAAGGAAACAAAAGAACTACCGCGACAAATACAATAATAATATCGAGAATACGTTTACCAAGTAATTTATACATTTACACTAAAATCCTTGCTGAAATACGGTTTGGAATGCTTCAGAATATTTTTGTCCGCTTTGACCACCTCGGTAAGCAGACAAACCTTTTATAGCCTCGAAACTTCGAGGGTGAGGGAATTCACGCATCACATTACGATAACAAGCTAAAGCTTCAATTTTTAGATCTATCTCGTTTGTAACTTCTACATAATGATTCGGCTTAAAGCTGTCACCACTTGATTCAAATCCCCAATCGGTTGCAGATTGAATTTCCATAAAGCTTAAAGATTTTAAAGGTGGAATATCTTCACGACGCTGGTAGTATCGACTTGCTGCCATACAAGCTCTTGCAATTTGTTGGTGGTCATCATTCAAATCAGCAGGATGGTGAGTAAATATACGATTAGGTTTGAAGGCTAAAATTTGTTTTTCAATAAATTGAACAACACTTAAATGGTCAACATTGTTCATTCTGATATTTGGGAAATCTCCAAGTCTAGGTTCATTGAAGCCAACAATTTTATTTGCATCTATCATATCTTGATAAAGCTCATTATCGGTTGGCCTTTTATGTCGCACATCCACATTTCCACATAAAATAATAGGCTGAACAATATGTCCTTCTTTTACTAATTTTGCCCCCGTTGCACCAAAACCGAGTATTTCATCATCTGGATGAGCGACTACAATTAAATTCACATCTACCATTCTTTCAACTTTCCACTAGCATTAATTAGACCGCATTGGGGCAGCCTGTAAATAACATAACTAACCTCATTGCAAGCAACTATTATTGGTTGTTATAGAGTAAACAACCACCATATATGTAGTTATAAAACCACTTTCCTCGGAAAAACAGTGTTATGCATCTAGAGCATTAATCAGCCTTGATACATTATTCTCTCGAATATAATTTTTGTATATGTTATTAACATTATTATCGTAATCTTGCGCCTTACTTTTTAAACTTTGATACTCAACTATTGCCATTTCAAGATCTTCAACATTATCGGGCTCTATTAAAGTATTATGATCAAATTTTGACAAAATACTGGCCGCCTGTTTTTCACCTCCATATATAATAAACCTTTTCGCACATAAATATTGATAAAGTTTGGATGGCATCGCTCCAGAAAAGTCTTTAATCAATTGTGCATAAAGGATGTCACTATCTTCATAGCAACTCAGTACGCCTTGCCAATCGAGTGTACCTGTTAACTCGATATTCCTGATTTTGTAACGTGTAATTAGATTTTCTATTCTTGTAACTTCTGGACCATAACCTACTATTCTAAAATTTATATTTGGTAGTTTTTTTGCTGCTTCAACAAAGATAGATAAGTTTTGTGCTACTCCAACTTTACCAATATAAGTTACAACTGTTTCTCCCGCTCTTTTAACCTTCAAGCTATTCAGATCTTTAAACTGTTGAAGGGATACACCATTTGTATATGAAAATACCTTAACACCTTCCCTCTCGAAATAATCACGCTCAGTTTTATTTGTTACCACAGCGCAGGACAAATTATTGAACGATATTTTGGCTAATAATCTAAAAAGTTTTTTTGCTAAAAAAGAAGTGATTTTTTTATCACTCAGATATTCCCATGTGATATCTCTTACATCTAAAACTATTCTTCGACCTTTCAACTGGTTAATATTAAATAGCAAAAACATAGAAGGAATAGTGATAATATAAATATCAAACTCATATCTTCTCAAGCTTCTTAATAGTTTTTTAGCTTCTTTATATTCAAAAAGAGCGCGACTAATAAAAGACTTAGGGCGGATTTTTTTTGTAGTTACTCGTTTGTGAGTAAATCTCTCATTTTCTTTAAACCTTTCGATACTTTCTATATCAGAGGAAACAAGTGTTACTTCCGAACCTCGGTTTAGATATTCAGAAACATATGGTTCCAAACGGTTCTTAACTGTAGGTTCATTTCTTAAAGATAAATTAGTAACAATACAAATTTTATTTTTTCTGTTCATTAGGCACCAAATTAAGGCTAAATATACACTTCCCACTTCTATCGGAATGACTTATGACAATTTTCTTACTTTTAATAGAAAGTCCAAATTCAGGGTGATAGGAGTAATCTTCAAGAGCTATAGAACCACCGGAAACCTCTAGAATGATAACGCCAGTAGCACCTAAATTTACTGTTATAGTAGTATTCGTGTACTCAAGTAATGTAACATCCGGGTGAAGATGGTAATGCGTCTGGACTTTACTACCGACAACACAAGGAAAGATATCTTCAATAATAAAATTTAATTGAGTAAGCTTCCACTTTCGCTTATGTCTATATTCTTTGTGGAATCGTTTGTAACCATCATGTTCCGCAGACACAATGACTTCATTATTATTTTCAATACAACTGTAATTCTTTACACATGCTCTACGAGCAACCCTAAACCCACTCCATACTTCAGATGAGTTTTCATCATTGAACATTAATGTGTTATGAGCTTGGGTAGACCTCTCATACTCTCTTTCTTTACCTATGCCATATTGTGATGTTCCAGAATTAACAAAAAGCCTTTTCTCATCAACGGAAAGCTCAAAACTTAGTGTATCAGCATGAGCATGTCCTGGTTGATAGTTAGGACCGATCTGAGCATGGTTTAAAATTAATTTAAACCGTTCATTACTGACTGATGTAAACCCTGAAACATCCCAATGACTCACAACTTTCTTCGTCAATGGCTCTATCAGCAACTCATTAATATTTAATTGTTGGGCATATATAAGCAGAGATTCAGGATCGGGAGCAATTCCCATAGCTGCATCGTTAAAAAATGAAATTCCCTTATCTGGATGACACATACTTTTTAACCAAATAAGACCTTTTCTAGCAACCTGTTCCCAACTTGATTTCTTCGACTTTAAAGATCCCTTTGAAGAAATAGAGGATAACTCTATTAACTCCAACATATCCCAAATCATAACACTATGGTACATCGGACTTAACTCAAAGTGAGCTCCATCAGATAGAAATTGTTCAGAAACTTCCTCTTCTAAAATTGATATCCCTTTCTCAAAAAAGCGATCTCCTAGTTCCCCTAAAAACTCTCCGACAAAAACTAATGCCTTCGCATTTGCAAACAAGTGATTAGCCAAGATATGATATTCACATAGCTGTTCAAGAGCTTTTGCCTGTTGAATAATAGAAATAATAATATTCTTATCATAAATCTCATTTTTCCCACACCACTTCACCAAATTAACTAATCTCAAAGATAAAGTATAAGGCTCCCAACCATTCCCTTTATTTTCTGAGTTTTCATCTATCCACCTATTTATAAAGACTTGTTGTTCACTTAATCTACTTTTAGAGCCAATTGCATTTAAATCGTCGAAATAATGTAAATTATATAGCCATAACTTAGAATTACTTTCATCGTTCCATATCAGTTTATCTGTTATGTTAGCTGTCCTATTTAAGAACGTTGCCCTGCCCGTAGAAAAAATTGATTGAGGCGCGTATTCTGAACCTCGCCAAGCAAGCTGAACATTTGATAACGCACTATTAGAAGTATTTTCCTCTAAAATACTTCTAGAAGGGACTGTAACTTTTTTAAGTCTATAGAGTATTCTGTAAAATAATTGCCGCGCTGTTAAATATTTTATAGTATTTAGCAGTAGTACTAATTTTTTTAACATATCTGCCTACATTTCAATGGAATGTCTAAAAATTAATTTTTAATAAATTTTTAATGATAAGTACTTTTATTATTTAATAATTTGGAGGATATACTGCTTTGCTCTACTTTCCCAAGTATGGTTATCAATAAAATATTTCACTCCTTCCTCCCTTTTGATATCTGAATAATCTAGAGACAATTCTTTAACCGATTCATCATAAAATGTAACCAATGGAAATGGAATGTCTCGCAATAGCTCATAAGGCTGACCTACTTTAGAAGATATAACAGGAAGGCCTAATGACAAATACTCAAACAATTTAGTTGGAGAGCCTATATTGGCAATGGTCCCATCTTTATAGGGTAAAACAAGATACACATTTCCATCGAAAACTCCTTGTTTTATTAAATCATCAAGAGCATAACGTCCATGAAGATAAATACTGTTAGATTTATTCGATATTCCCTGTAAAGCTTCTTCCAAGTCACCACTTCCATATAAATGTAGCTCAGTATCTTTCATCTGCTGTATATCTTTCGCTAGTTCTTCTAATGAATAATATGGATGAAACATACCAAAATAAATTAATTTTATTTTTTCTTCTTTATAGCTTGAAACTGACTTACATATGTTTGGTATTGGATCAGCTGCATTTGGAAGAGTAAATACATTAACATTATGGTTTTTCACCTCATTCGTTAAAGAATCAGAAACACAGCTAATCATATGTGAATACTTCATCACCTTTAGTTCATAACACTGCAGGCAAGTAACAAAAAAGTTAAAAATTGTATTTTTATTCTTTTTTTGTTTTAATTGCTGATATCCAAAACTATTTAACTCAAAGCACCAATTATTAGGAAATAAAATATTCATTAAAATACAGTAAAACCCACCTAATTTAGTTGAGTATCGAATAATGACAAAATCCATTTTATTACGCCATAAAATCAAAGACATTATAAGTTTAAAATGAAAAATCCAACCGAAATAGCTACTTTTCTCTATACATGTAATTCCATCACATGATAAGTGAGATGAAATATCTAAACCTGAAAAAATGTTCACTTCATTTCCTATAGCGCATAACCCTTCAGCAATACCTTTTGCATGAGATACTCTCCCATTACGCCCCTTCGAAAAAAAATCATTTCTTGCTAATACGTATCCAAACTTCAAAATATTCCCCAATAAATATAACCTAAAAAACGCTAATATATTTTGACACCAGCAACAAAGTAATCAGGATAATAAACCCCTGAAACAATTTTAATATTATGATCTTTATATATACGCAGCATTTTATTTTTAATTAAAAATAAATATACTGTATTGCCTTTATACTTAATAACATAACCATTAAAGTTTTTTTCAAGTGAAAAATCATTTGCATGATGCTCTCCTACATTAGAACACGTATGCGATTGTTTTTTCTTGTTATTAAAGTAACTTTCACGACAAACATTATAACTATAAGTCCCATTATCCCTAAACAACCATTCAGCATTATAGGATAAGGATATTGATAAACTATCATCATGCTTATGACCTGGGATTTTACTATCCACATGTAATTTCAGTGTAAAGAGGATATTATCTGACTGGATTGTAATCAAGCCAAAATCGTCAAACTTACACCCCCTTAATTCTCCTATTATTTCAAAAGAAGGGAGTGAAAAACTTTCTAATCTAGATAAATCAGCAACATTTGACAAAGTTTCTGTAATTGATTCTTTTTGCTTCATTTTGATTTTTTTATTCAAAAAATGTAAAGAGTTAGCCCAAGACACCCTACCTTCAGCTCCTAAGGGAGAAACTTTGATGATTTTGCCACTATCATTATCACCAATCAACGGGTGCTGACCGTTTTCATTAGAGATTGAACTTAAAAAATGCATTCCTTTATGATAAAGATCATTGGCAGCAATAGTATCAGCAGAGCTGGCTCTCCTTAGTTTTAACTCTATAGGGCACATCAAGTGTCTAAAAATAAATGATAACTTACCATACAAAGTTTCTTTTACATTCTGAGTACATTTATTCACAGAATAAAATAAATACAAGGCCTCCATATTTAACTGATGATAACCTGATGATAGCTCCGCCCCACCCCCATCAGGTAAAATATGAAACTTAGTTTCTAATATGATTTCTTTAGATGAAAATTTAAAGATTTGTTTATAATAACTATTTTCAGAGAACCGAAATGAAGCGAAATTCAGACCAAAAAGAGATACGAAATAATGATTATTTCTGATGCCTCCCCTCCATTCAATGTTGGACATTATATGTTTAATACTCCCCTTCATGTATAAATCGGCTTGTTCCGGTAATTTTCTGCCCATCCTCTCAATTAGATCCGCATATAAAATTATATTTATCAATCTAATAGAGACCTCCATTGAATAAAACCAATTTATACCTTGTTCAAAGGGGTTGTTCTCTATGAAGTTTTTTAGGTATTCATTGCCTGCTAACACATACTTTTCATCAGCAGTAATAGAGTATGCGAGGCCATAATTACATAAATGATGCAGCCTTGCTGATTCCCAAGGTACTTTAATATCACAAACGTTCTCTGGCCTTAATTCAGTATCACGAAAGTACTTATTGGACGGCCATGTGTAACCATTTATGCAATCTGAATACCATAGAGACTTGTAGGTCTTGAAATCAATAGCGTCATAGCCAAAAACTCGATATTTATTATCTATTTGTTCATTCGCTATAGATGTAATCTTATCGTGGCCAATACTTATAATTAAATCACTGAAAAAATTTTCCGGAAAAACATTTCTAGCCAAACATCGATTTTTTGTTTCGTTGATATATGGAATATTTTTTTTTATTAATCTTTTCCTATTTTTATCATATATTTTCTGTTTTACGCGTTTTGTAACTCTTAGAACCTTACTTAGCAGAAACCACATTTAATATTTTCCCCTCTTGCGATTCCCAATAACATTTGTTTGAGATAGTTGTTAAATCATCATTCAAAAATCGTGTTATTCCCTTAACGATTTCGTTCGTATCATTTCCATCTGTATCGCAAACAAACACACCTTCAGTCACTTTATACGTAGCGAACAATGGGTTATTTCCAGAAATAACAGGTTTCCCTAATGATAAGGCTTGGTAAAAACGATTAGGGGCACACAGCCAATTATTCATATGTTCTTTTTTATAAAAAACTAAAGATGCAGAAGATAATCTAATATAAGATGTTAATTCCAATTGGGGTACAGAAGCATGCATATGTACCCATTTATCAAAACTACTATACAATGATTTATACTTTCCCACTTCTTTAGGATCAAATGGTCCTATAAATACAACTTTAATGCTAGAAGTGATTGCTGCTTCTACTACCTCTTTGAAACCTCGATCTGATCTAGCTCCACCTTGGCACAACAAAAAAACTTCACCATTCAACCAGGCCTCCACCTCTTTATTTATAGGGCTACCTTTGAATTTGATAAATAATTGGTCAGGAAAATTTTCAATTATTTCATAGTGTTTATTAAGCTTTAATTTGTTATTGATATAAATTGCCCTTTCATCACAGGCATGTATGTTTTTATCGGTTAGTTTTAATGTAAGCTTATAAATTGATTTCAGAATAGGTGATTTTACGAACGCATTAGGAGGGAGTTCATGTTGATCCCAAATCAACTGACCACGAAAAAACTTTAGTTTCTTAAGCACACCAAATAAAATTACGATACCTACAGATTCAAAGTTATGGAGCCAAAGGGCATCGGGCTTAAATTTCCTGTAGTCACAAATAAAACGATAGTACATTTCAAATAATTTTAAACTGGCAAAACGACCTGAAGGAAAAATTTTTCGGAACTTTAATTCATTTCTTAAAACAACAACTCTTTCATTTTTGTATTCGGTTGTTAAGGGGATCTGCTTATTCTCAAACGCTGATATAATGACTGAGTTATTACTCTGTAATGTGTTAACTTCTTTTCTCACTCTGTCATCATATACTAATGACGGAGTTCTAATTAACATTAATATTTTTTTCATAGCCAATCCTAAACTTAAAAATTATAGATACCAAAAGAATAAAAGCGATATGCTTTAATTCAAATACTGATGAGAACAAAGAAGTTTGTGCTAATAAAAACACGAGAAGTGATAAATAAACAACCAAAGCAACTTTTATTACCCCTTCAATTTGTGACTGTAATAGCTGCCTTTCAATAAGTGCTATAAATATCGGCATGAGCATAATGTAGATGCAGGTGAAAGTGAAGCCAAAGTTGGCATATATTTCCCCAACCGCAGGCGTAGACAAATTGCCTGGAAATTTCATGAATTCTAGGTGCATTATGGAAGGTAAGTAAATAGGGTTAAAAGGAAATATACCTCCAGGATTAGGAAAAGTACTCCCAAGATATAATTCATGATTCAATAATTCCGTTCTATATATTGAATATGCAACAGCCTCAGAATATACCCCACCAATCCGATGGAATATAGACAGAGGTAATTCATATATATAAAACGAAACTTCTCTCCCTGGGAAATAGAATATATAAAAAACAAAAATCAAAGTTAACAAAACACAAGAAAGCTTAAATAATTTTCTATAATTTAAAGGCCTACCAATCAAAACTCTAGTCAAAAATATAGTCAATGAGAACATAACAACAGGGGTTTTATGAAGAAGTGAGATTACACAAAAAAAATAGAAAGCTAAAAGCAGGTACCTTATAAAGGAATTTTTGACTATAACGATTGTCACTGATGTCAGAAAATAAGTCACATAGTAAAAAAAGAATGTTGTAAACCCACCACCACCAGAAAACACCTCCGCTCTTTGAGACATTATGCTTCTAGCTCCGGAGCCTGATGACGCGATTAATAAATAATTAAGGATATTATGATTAACCAAAAAATTAATAATATATACAAAGTGAATTATCGCTAATAAGTAGAAGAATATACTAACTTTATCACTGGTTATATTTGAAATAAGATCCAAGGTTTTTCTGTCATTTATTATAAAATACCTCGTAGTTAAGATAGATAACGAAAGAAGGGATAAAATAATAACAAAGTTCAAAGTTTCAATATTTCCTCTGAAGTAAATATTATCACCATCAAGTGAGTAGCCTGAACCCAAAATTATAAATAAAAATGAGCCAAAAAAATAAAAATATGATATTGGCGACTTATTTAAGTTTTGAATTTTGAACAACCACAAGAAGAGGGGTACTGAAGAAAGTAAAACTAATAAATAATACATATTATTTCCCCTTAAGAAATTGATTAATTTTATCTAACTTTTCAGGTTGTTTCCTATATTGATCAAATAACCACTCTGCGCCAAAAGCATTAAGGTGATTATCGTCATAATATAATGGGGAACCATTTTTATCGAGATATAGCACTTGATTATCATCCACAAGCAGTAAAGCAGGATCGATGATAAGTACATTTTTTTGTGATTTATACATGGATTCGATATACGAATGAGCTTTATCTGCATCTTTCTTTTGAAGGATAACCCCGATTTTTTTATTTAATAACAGCTCTAAAAATTTTGAGTTACTTTTTACATCAGCCCCTAATAAAGGGACTTGTTTTACTATGATTACTCTCTTATTTTTTAAAAGTAAATTATTAATAAATTTTATGAAGTGATCGAGCTGCACATCTGACAAAGAGTCAAAACGAAAAACAATAAAAAAGTTTTTCGTTTCTTCGTTATCAATCATTGTATCTAACTTTTCTTTAGCTATTTCACATTTTTCACTAAAATATTCCACCGAGAAAAAAAGGCAGCCCCCTGCACTAAGTCCGATTAGACTATGATTATATTCCGTAGAAAACTTTCTAAAAAAATTATTTAACGAACCTGCATGAGAATCACCTAATAGTACGTTTTTATAACCGGTACTTTTAGATAGAAAGCAATTGTCATCACTAAAAATACCATGACAACCTAATGTTTCAATCTGTGTCATTTTATCTGTCAAACCATACCTTTGAGGTAACCCACTGTTGATTGAAATGCTATATGATAAAACTGTAAGCAATATGCTAGGGAGGAGTAAATAAAATAAGAGTGTTTGTTTTACAGTGACTTTTTTTCGTCTAAAAACTTCCTCAATTAAATAATAACTAAAGCTCGATACTAGCAATAATGTAAAAACATAGGTTATTGACGCATAGAGATTAGACCCAACTTGCTCAGGAATAACCCGATTAATAAAGACTAGCATTGGCCAATGCCACATATATAATGAAAAAGAAATTTTCCCTATATAAAGAGCTACTTTATTTGATAATAGGTCATTTACTCTTGCTGCTGGCCTAGACAAGATAACAAGTGAAACACCTACACATGGAATTAATGAAATAATGCCAGGAAATCTAGCAGGGTCAATAAGGAATAGCGAACTTGATATCATTACAACACCAATCAAACTATATAAAGAGCTAATTCTTAACTGAAAACATAAAATTAAAATTGCAGTAAAAGCACCTATCAATAATCCAATCATTCTTGTTGGGAGCATAAAATAAGCGTATGTACTTAACCTACTATCAGAGATTGAATACTGAGCCAAAGCAATTGAAATAATTAATAATATACCAACTAAGAATCCTAATGTTGTTCTTTTCTTCAAACCACCAACAGAGATAATTAACATTGGCCAAATTATATAAAACTGTTCTTCTAATGATAATGACCACAAATGTAGTAATGGAGAGTTACTCATCCCACCAAAGTAGTCACCCATAAGTGAAAATCTAAAGTTTGCAATAAATAACATTGCGGAAAATGCTGAATGAGCCTCAGCTTTATAAATACTTGGGGATGAAAGTGCATACCCAAAAAGTAAAGAAGTAAAGATAACAACATACGTTAGCGGTAAGATCCTTTTTACTCGTTTAAGGTAAAAATCACTTAGTTTATTATTGCCTTGGTGATCTGTTTTTAATATGATTGATGTTATTAAATAGCCTGAGATAACAAGAAAAATATCTACCCCAACAAAACCACTTGGTAATATTGAGGAATTCATATGATAGGTAATTACGGCTATTACTGCCAAACACCTTAAGCTATCAATTTCTGGTCTGAACTTTATATTTGCCATATATTTATCCCCTAAATTTGAACCATGGCATTGGATATGATTTTATAGCTAAAAACCATGCTCCAATAAACTGCATAGCCTTAGATAAGGTGAAGGCGTAACCCACACCAACTAATCCATACAGATTGACAAATAAATAAGTGAGTGAAACATGAAAAATTCCGCTGGTTATTGTTAGAGTAGATATCCACGCATTTTTTTTTGCATAAAATATATAGTTGGCAACTAATAAATACATACCATAAAATACTTGGCCTAAAAATAGATACCCAATAAAGTTTGCTGCAGGTAAATATTTGGCACCTAAGATAAATAAAACAAGGAAAGGAGAAAGGTAAAATGTTATCCAAGCAATAATCAAAAATCCAATCATGAGTAAATATGTAATTTTAACTACTTCTGTTAATTCCCTATTCGCCTTTAATTTCGCAAATAGCCAAGGTAAAAAAGCTTTGTCAAATGATGAGAATAGAACATGTAATACCATAGATAACTGAAGTGCAGCAAGATAGATACCAGTATCTTTAACACCTAACTGTTCATTAATTATAAACCTGTCAGAAAAGCTAAGTAGATAAAAGCCAACGGCATGAGGTAAGAGAGGAAGGCCAAAAGTAACAATCTCCTTAACATAATTGAAGTTCAACATCGAGCCAAAACGAATAACATCGTCTTTATTTAAAAAAAACAGGGCAAAGATTCCTGATAACATCCCTGTATATAAAATACCTAGAACTCTACCCTCTGAATTCATTGATAAAAAAACAACCAAAACAATTGAAACACTTAAATTAACTAAACCAATACAAAATTGAAATGCCCCATAATTTAACGCTTTGAGTCTTACTTGCCATTGTGAGAGCCTAAACTGAGCTAATATATTAAAATAAGCAACCAATACAGCCATTAAGACCCATGTTGAAGGAATACCAATTGCTGTACTAATTTGACCCTTTAAGAAATATGCAAAACCATAAAACATCAAAAAAAGAATCGTCACTAATGATATACAATTAGAGTTATACACAATAAGATTTGAGGCCCCTTTAGTATCAAATGTTTCCATATCGTAATATTTACGACTAGACGCCTTTACTATACTCAAGCTCAGTAATGCTGTAATTCCCACATATAAAACTTGAAACATTGCTATTTGACCATAAGATTCAACACTTAGCTGTCTTGTTAGAATGGGTAGAAGGATGAAAGGAAGGGATGCTGTAAATATATTCGAGATCAGGTAGATTAAAGCGTTATTTAGTGTTTTCATTCTTTTCTCGTGGGTTAATGAAAATTATTAACCCACAAACCTTATTGAAGCAATTAGTTGAAGTTTGTTACTTAACCCATAAAAGTGTATTTATTTCGTAACATCACTCTTTATCGGCAACAGCAATGAAAGTTGCTTCTGTCGCTTGAACTAAATCCACTAATGAAATAGGCCAAAGCTCAGTCTTTCTGATAATAGAATCATACAAGAAATCTAATTCCTCTTTTTGCCCTTTTTCACTATTATCACTTTTTAACTCCATTAATTTAGTCCCAAACCCTTTTAGGCTAACATAATTATCCATCTCTATTGTCTTACCATCAAAATGGACTTCTAAATATTCTTTCGATAACGCCTTATTTCCTACAGCAAAATAGTTGATTACACATACTGAGCCATCATTATACTTTAAAGTAATTGATTTATTATCCGACTTTAAATAATGACCATTTACAGGAGTCAAGCTATTTACCGATATTGACTTGATTATAGAACTAGTTAAGAAGCTCATTAAATCGATTATATGACAACATTCACCGACAATTCTCCCTCCATCATCATGAACCCAACTTTCTGGTAAAGAATATCCCGCATTCATCCGATAAGTTATAAACATAGGGTTAATTCTTTGGTCAGTATGCTTTTTTATTTCCTGTAAATACTTACTAAACCGACGATTAAAGCCTACGAATAAAATAGGCTTCCCCTCTATTCCACCACTATAAAATTCTTTTATTTTATCTAGCTGCTCTTGATTAGTCGCAAGAGGCTTTTCAACAAACACATGCTTACCAGCTTTTAATGCTTGAATAACCAACTCGCCATGACTATCATGTCTTGTTGCAATTAATACCATATCTATTTTATCATCATTTAAGATATGATTATAATCAGTGGTTCCGTATGACGCACCATAGGTTTTCGCAACATTTATTGCTTTATTTCCAGTTCTATTACATACAGCTTCAAGTTTAAATTTATTAGGTAAAAGCGCTAAATTTGGTAAATGCATTGAAGTAGCAAAGCTGCCAGCTCCTATTAAAGCATAGTTAATAATACCATCTGTTGGTATATTGGTTTTTTTTTCGATAACGCTAACTTTACTGACAATATTTTTTCGACTGTAAGATGAGCCATACTCTAATAAAATCATTAATGGCTTTTTTTCTTCTGACTTTAATGATTCATATGCTTCTGTTACTTTATCGATGCTATAAACAGCGTCAATAATTTTTTCTAACTTAATACTTTCACTATCAATTAGACGCAAATACTCTTGCATATTTCTTTTTTCGGTCCAACGAACATATGCAATTGGATAATCAACTCCTTTTTCCTCATAATTACTATCATATCGTCCAGGTCCATAAGATGTAGACACCTTGAAATCGAGTTCTTTTTTATAAATATCAACTCGATTAATCTCCATCCCTGATACACCAACTAAAACTACCGTACCTTTTCTCCTACACATTTTAAATGAATCGGACAACGGTCCACTACTGTGCGTGGCAGCTGTGAATATGACGCTATCCACACCAACCCCACCTGACCAATTAATGACTTGCTCTACAGACTGACTTACAACAGGGTTCAAGCTTAACTCTGCACCTAATGATTCTGCAATTTTAAGCCTTTCTTCATCTAGATCGAGAACGCATACACGAATTCCACTAGAGATTAACATCTGAATTGTTAATAACCCTAAAATACCGGCTCCAACAACTACACATGTTTCTCCTAATCTAAGGTTTGCCCTTCGGACACCTTGCATAGCAATAGCTCCTAGGGCGACACTGCTTGCTTTTTCAAAACTCACATTATTTGGTTTCTTGATGGTCAAATTCTGCGGGACTTCCACAAACTCCGCATGGTTAGCATAACCTACGCCTGCAACAGCGACTGGGTCGCCAATATCGAAGCCTTCAACTTCTGAACCAACGTCAACAATTATGCCTGATGCAGAGTACCCTAAAGTAATACCGCCATCGAGCTTAGACTTAACTTTAGTAAAAGTATTTTTTAAACCATTAACTTTAACAATATCAATTACTTTCTTTATATTTTCGGGTTTCTGCAAAACTCTTTGTATTATATTTGTTCCACTTGATTTAACGCCCGACATTTCGGTACCTGCGGAAATACAAGAATTAACAATCTGTACTATTACACTACCTTTTGACACATTTGGTGCAGGAATTTCCAATGGATAAACGATCCCTTTCTTTAAAATAGCCTGCTTCATTTTGTTCTCCAAATACCACGAGTATCGACCAATTTTTTATTATAGCTAAAATCAAAGTCCTTAAATTCATCATGGTCTACAAGCAGTAATACAATATCAGCGCTATCTATTGCTTTATCTAAATCTACAAGTTCAAATTCACTTTGTAAGTGTCCAGGTAAATCTAAGTTAGATGTTAAATTCGGTTCAACTACTAGCAATGAAGTAGGTAAAGAAGAGCTTAATTCCTTCACAATATTTAGCGCAGGACTCTCACGTAAATCATCAATATTAGCTTTAAATGATAGACCTAAACACGCGACAACTATATCTTTTGCTCTTTTCTCTGGGTTCTCAAATAAACATTCTGAAATTGCTGATTTAACTTTATTTATAACCCAATCCGGTTTCGCGTCATTTACTTTACGAGCTGTATGAATGATCTGAGCTTCTTCTGGTGTTTTAGAAACAATAAACCAAGGGTCAACTGCGATACAATGCCCTCCAACGCCCGGTCCAGGCTGTAGTATATTTATTCTTGGATGGCGATTTGCTAATGAAATTAACTCCCAAACATCGATATCTAGTTTGTCACATATAATTGATAACTCATTGGCAAAGGCAATTTGTACATCACGGCAAGAATTCTCTGTGAGCTTTGCCATTTCAGCTGTACGCGCATTAGTTGTTACACAATCACCTTCAACAAAATTTTTATATAGCTCAATTGCACGTTTTGAACATTTAGCGGTCATCCCGCCAATTACACGATCATTTTCAACTAATTCACGAACAACATGACCAGGAAGAACTCGTTCAGGGCAATGAGCAACATTAACATCAGCTGTTTCACCTAAGTCCTGTGGAAAACTTAAGTCATTTCTTGCTTCAGCAAGCCATTTAGCCATTTGCTCAGTAGCGCCGACGGGCGAAGTAGACTCAAGAATAACTAAATCACCTTTTTTTAAAACTGGCGCGATTGCGTTGGCAGCACTCTCTATATAAGTTAAATCTGGTTCAGGTATTTCTGAGTCGTTATTTTTAAAAGGTGTAGGTACAGCAATTAAAAAAGCATCTGCTGCTTCTGGAGTAGTAGTGGCTTTCAAATATCCTTCAGTTACCGCAGCATGAACCAGCATATCTAACTCTGGTTCGACAATGTGTATTTCACCACGATTAATGGTATCAACAGCATGTTGATTTACATCAATCCCAATTACTTTGATTTTACGTGACGCAAACATCGCTGCGGTTGGAAGCCCTATATAACCTAGGCCAATTACTGATATTGTTTTAAAAGACATTATTTATTTCCGTATTTATTATTTGTTATTAGCAATTTGTAATTACTTAATATTTATTAGGTTTCAAGCTATTTACAAAGTAAATGGATTCCTGATAAGTCAATTTAGGAATAATAGTTTCTTACTTTGTTGCTTAGTATTTATAGCTGTCGCATCACTAGTTTAGAATAATTAGCTGGCTAAAATATCACAAATACGCTTGCACGCTTTACCATCCCCATAAGGGTTATGAGCAAAACTCATCGTATTATATGCATCATCATCTGTTAATAGTTTGTCCAGCTCTATTGTGATTTTAGCTACGTCAGTACCTACTAACTTAACTGTTCCTGACGAAACAGCTTCGGGGCGCTCGGTGGTATCACGCATAACTAAAACTGGTTTTCCCAGGCTAGGTGCTTCTTCTTGAATACCACCAGAGTCCGTCAGAATAATATGTGCTCGATTCATTAAATACACAAAAGGAAGGTATTGTTGTGGTTCAATTAAATGCACATTATGAACATTTTTCAGAATTCTATTTACCGGCTCTTGCACATTTGGATTAAGGTGAACTGGATATAGAATTTGACAATTAGGATGTGCTTTAGCTGTTATAGCAAGCGATTCACAAATACGTTCAAAACCACCACCAAAACTTTCACGACGATGACCAGTTACTAAGATTAGCTTTTTAGCTTCATCTAACATTGGAAACTGTGCCGTTAAGGTACTACATAAGTCACTATCATTTTCAATTTGATGTTTAACTAGTAGTAAAGCATCTATCACAGTATTGCCCGTTACATAAATATCCTCTTCAGAATAATTTTCATTTAATAAGTTTTGTTTCGATATTTCTGTAGGAGCAAAATGAAATTTTGTTAATGCGCCCGTAAGTTTCCTATTACCTTCTTCAGGCCAAGGAGAATAAATATTACCCGTTCTAAGGCCAGCTTCAACATGACCCACTGCAATTTGTTCGTAATATGCAGCTAAACTAGCAGCAAAAGTTGTTGCGGTATCACCGTGTACTAATACTACATCAGGCTGAAAATCTTTTAACACTGGACTTAGTTTAAGTAATATACGGCTGGTAACTTCTGGTAACGTTTGACCTGCTTTCATTAAATCCAGATCGTATTCAGGTGTTATTTCGAACAACTCTAAAACTTGATCTAACATTTCACGATGTTGTGCTGTTACACATACTTTTGCGTCAAAACGTTCATCATTTGCTAATGCATGAACTAATGGAGCCATTTTTATGGCTTCTGGACGAGTTCCAAATACAGTTAATACTTTCACTTTTTCTTCCAATTAAATTAAGTTATACAACCCGTTCCATGGGTAGGGCTGTGAATTGTTATATTAATATATTCCTAAATAAAGCATTTCCGGAATATATTGTTACTTTCTGAATAGTCGAGTAATAATTTCACGAATTACGACCTATTATTTTATGGAATGGTAATCTAGTTACTTATCTGACTTATATTCGTAATTGTAGTACCCGTAATAACCGTAAGCATTACTAGCTTTCTTAACCACTCCATTGAAGACTACTCCTTTTACATCAATGCCATTTTGTTCAAAGCGTTGGCGGGCATAATCAATTTCTTTAATTGCATTTTGACCAAAGCGTGTCACCAATAGCATGGTGCCCGCATGGCCGCCAACAATAGCGGGATCTGTTACCGCTAGAATAGGCGGGGTATCGATAAGGATAATATCGTACTTGGCTTTTATGGCTGTAATTAAGTCACTGAAGTTGCTATGCATTAATAGTTCTGAAGGGTTTGGCGGTACTTGGCCACGCGTAATAATACTTAACCCTTCAACATTTGTTGCTTTGGTCACTTGCTCAAGCGTTTGTTGTCCTGATAAATAATCAGATAAACCATTTTCCCACTTTAAACTAAATTGCTTTTGTAAATAACCTTTACGCATATCAGCATCAATCACTAAGACCTTCTGGCCACTTTGCGCTAGCACAGCACCGAGGTTAGCAGAGATAAATGATTTACCTACTCCTGGAGAAGGGCCAGATATCGCAATGACATTGTTTTTGGCTTCCATCATGGCAAAATGTAAACTAGTACGTAAACTACGAAGTGCCTCTATTGATAAATCAGCTGGATTATCAACAGCTAGTACTTTGCTCTTATCATTATAACTTTGATTTGTTTTACGTTTACGGCCTTTAGTTAAAGCCTTAGTTAAGCCAGTTAATTTATCTTGGTTTGCAGAAAATGGCACACTCGCATAAACAGGCATGCCAATGGCTTCTATCTCACTTGGGTCTTCTACGCCTTTGTGCAATGCTTTTTGTACCAGCACAATAGCAATAGCTAACATACCACCAAGCATAGTAGCTATTACTACTACCAATGCTTTTTTAGGTTTTAGTGGTTTAGTGGTGTTAACTTCTGCCACATCAATAATTCGCACATTACCGACAGTGCCTGCACGTACAATATCGAGCTCTTGTACTTTACCTAAAAGCATCATGTAAATTTCATTGCCTACCTCAACATCACGCGTTAAACGCAATAATTTTTGTTGCCTTTCTGGTAAGTTGGAAATTTTACTCGCCAAGCCATTGCGTTGTTTTTGTACCGCTTCTATTTGCTCAACTATACCTTGGTAATTAGGATGATTTCGTTTAAACATTCGAGACATAGCTAAACGTTTAAGATCTAATTCTTGTAACTTGGTATCTAGTTCAACAATCTGTTCTAAAACGCCCTGTGTTTCTAAGGTAATATTGACCGATTGTTGATCTCGTTGATAGTCATTAAACAACGCTTCTGAACTTTCAAGTTGCTTTTTAATTTCAGGTAACTGAACCTCTAAAAAATCGAGTGACTTTTTTGCTTCCGCAGAGTTTCTATCGACATTCTTCAACACATATATTTCAGCTATTTTATTCAAAATACTTTCAGCATATGCTGGCACTGCATGTTGAAAACTTAAATTAACGATGCCGGAATCTTTACCTTTTTCACTCGCACCAATGGATGTTTGTAGATCAACAATGGTATTTAAGCGATCTTTACGGCTAACAATAAATTCTGCGCCTGCTCTTGCTACTAAGGTTTTCAGTGTGATTGAAAAGCGGCCATTTGATAGTTCTTCACCCACTTTACCTTGTAAAATAACTTCGCCATCGTTTGAAAGTAACTTAAAACTTTGGTTATCACTTGCTTGTACTACATAAGCTTTATTTATAGCATATTGTGGTACGTCAAAACGGAATACTTCAATTTTTTCACCACCCCAGGCATAACTTGTGGCACCAAAGCTCGGCTCTGCAACATCACCGTCTTTAATGGGGTTAAATTTTCTAAAACTACGGCCACCAATAACAGGGAAGAGTTTAGGTACTGCAACTATATCTAATTTTAAAGTATCAACTGCTTCACCAATAACTGAGCGAGATTTTAATAGCTCTATTTCTGTAATCGATTTAGAGCTACTTTCAAACATACCAGCCATGTCATCTAAACCAGGTACTGAGCCACCACTCTCTTCTACCTGGATCATGGCTGTTGCTTTATAAATCGGCGTAGAGAATATGGCTATCGCTATGCCAATAACTGCAAATAGTGTGGTTATTGAGATAATAAAAAATTTACGATCAATAAGCGCACCAAAAAGCGCCATCAAATCAATTTCATTAGCAGGGACGTTATTTGAAGTATTATTACCCTGCTGATTACGAACGGTAGGTTTAACTATATTTTCATCGATTGACATATTTTGTGTACTTTTTATTTAAGGGGTACTGATTTATCTAACCGGCTTTACTTAACATCACTGGATTACAGATATTTTGTCCAAGCGCTACAAGCCTTATCAATTAATTGATAAACATGCTCAAACGCTTCAAGACTTTGACGGTAAGGGTCTGGGATCTCGGTATTATCAATCCATTTACCAAGTAAAAAGGTTTTACCTCGTGCTTGTGGGTATTGCCCCAACAAATCACTTAAATGCCGTTCTTCCATCACTAATATCAAATCATTATCAGATATTAGTGATGTACTTAACTGACGCCCTAGATGACCACTCATATCAACATTGTTTGTCAGAGCTATATTGGTTGCTGTTTCCTCTGCACCTTTTCCGACTAACGCGGTTAAACCTGCTGAAGAAACTTTGATATCACTATTAGCTAGTTTATCTTTTAAAAGATATTCACCTGTAGGGCTTCTGCAAATATTACCCGCACAAACGACTAGAATCGAATTAAACATACCCATTAGAAAAAGTTTCCTTGAGTTTTAATCGTTGAAATACTTTCAAGTGCTTCCACTGTTGGAACTAATTGACTAATTAGACGATTCCAACGAGCAATAGGTGCTGTTGTCACATAAACAATATCACGAGGTTGCAACTTAAACTGGTCAGCTAATACTAGTGCTACGACATTTTGTGCGTGCAATTGATACACATCAGCAATAATGCCTTCTTCATTCAGTGGGCGTTTACGTAATACAAAAATCCCGTTTGCATTAGCCGTTCGTTCATTTAAACCGCCTACATCACTTAGCGCTTCAGCCAAACTTAAACCATAACGATTGATTTCGATGCTCCCAGCTTTACTTACATCACCGAGAACAAATACTTTTTGATTATCCGTACGATTAACATGAATAATATCACCGTGTCTTAATAAACGGTTTTGTGAAATATCACCTTTAGTATAAAAGTCATCCAACTTTATCGTTTCTACTTGATTATTTCGGGTAAAGCTCACCGTGCGCCAATCAGCTCGCTCACTTAAACCTCCCGCGAGGTTAAGTGCATCAATTAACGTTAATGGAATTTCGCTAATAGCAAAAACACCTGGCTTTTTCACTTCCCCTGTAACGTAGGTTCGCTGACTTTTAAAACCGACAACTTTAAGATCTATTTGTGGTTTTTCAATAACTTCACTGAGCTTTGTCACTAATACATCGTGTAACTGTTTTATTGTTTTACCAGCAGCTTGTACATTGGCAGCATACGCATAAGTAATAGTGCCATCGGATTGAATTCTAAAACCATCAAACTCAGCGGTACGCTGAACAGCTGCAGGGATAGTGAGTTCAGGATGATCCCAAACACCTATGGATAAAACATCGCCAACACCTAGCACGTAATCATAGGTATCAGTAACCACAGGTGTATATTTTTTAGCTTGTGAATAAGTTTGTTGACTGTCTTTTAATCGCGATATCAATGAAGAGTCTATAACAGAGATATTTATATTTGAAAGGTCTTGCTCAAGCGTAGAGGTTTCAGGTTCTACATCAACGCCTTCCATATGACTGCCGGGGATAATACTACAGCCGCTCAATACCAATAACGATAGTGCGATAATTATTTTTTTAGAGGATATTAACATTGTGTAAGTTTTTTTCATTCCTTCGCTAATACGTTCAACTACCATGTTGCTTTTTGATGTTTTCTGCAAAATAACACCTAACACTCATGCAGTTTTCACTTTATTTTTATATGTTTTATCTAGTTTATTTGTCGTTATTACAGTAACAACACATTTCACCATATTGATTTTTTAAGCATCATGACTCATCAATACGATAGATCCATAGCATATTGTGCGCGGAATGATACGCAAGTTACTTATCATTGTCTATATAGATAATTTGATTTGAAAACTGTAATTGGATAAGGCAAAAACCATTGGTTACTTTAAGTGTCTATCCTCATTTATTAATGAAGAACATCTGCAAAGAATTTGATCCGAGATAACCGAAGCTAAGCTTGTAACTAACAATGGATTCAGGATAATTGCTCCTGCATTATCTAATAAGTGGCATCCATGCCACGTCCGATTAAACCACCACGGGAATGACAAGTGTGGGTTAGTACCAATTCAACTGCCAAACGTCACTTAATTACCTACAACAACTATGAACTTATAGTTTTCAGTTGTCACTGAAGACAAAATACACCAACTCAGTTCTCATCATTCCGTTGTCATTTAGGGCGAAACCCATAGAACGAGAATCGTAAAAGAACTAGATTCCCGATTAAGACACTACGGGAATGACGCTATGAGGTAAACGTACTTCTACTTGTAACCCTCCCTCTGGATGGTTGTTCAAGGTAATTTGACCTTGATGTCCATCGCTGATTTCTCGGCAAATACTTAAACCAATACCGCTACCATCAGCTTTCGTTGAATAATAAGGCAAGAAAGCCTTAGGTAATATATCAACGGGCATGCCCGTACCAAAATCTCTGACCGTAATGCGTAGCTGGCCTTGTTGACTTTCAACGATCACTTCAGCTGGTTGCATAGTTGTTTGTTCAGAGCATGCTTGTTGTGCATTTTTAAGTAAGTTTATCAGTAGTTGTTCAATTTGACTTTCATCCCCAGAAAAAATCAAAACCTCATTCTGAGAACGTAAGGTAAACTGATATAGTTCTTGTAACTGCACTAACGTTTTCATTAAATCAAAGGCTTGCTTTTGTGGTCTCGATAATCGCGCCAACTGACTATAACTTTGAATAAATTCTGCCAATTTATTAATGCGTTTCGAGATAGTAGCAAATACTCGTGTTAACTGTGGCTCAGCCAAGCGCTCAGCTAATATATTACCGCTATGGCACATAGAGCTAATAGGTGCGATTGAATTGTTAAGCTCGTGATTTATTACCCGTATAACTTTCTTCCATGTTTGCAGTTCTTGCTGATGCATTGCTTGCGTAATGGGTTTGAGTAACGTGAGTTGATGGCGACTGCCATGTAATTTCAAGTGATGCCGAGATAAATGCCAGCTCTGTTCGGTTTTCACTTTTATACTAGCACCAGCATCAGAGTCGCTACTATTATCGTCACTAAAATGACTGTAATCATTTCCATATTTAGGCTCTGCTAACATTAATTGAATAATGGCATTATCTTTATTGGCGTGTTGACCGAGTTCTGGCATTTGCTCTGTTAATAGCTTTTGCCAAGACATGCCTAACATACTGCTCTGTGCAAAAAAGTGCTCCGCTGCGCGGTTAGCAAAAATAATGGTATCCCTGTGATTCACTAAAACGGTGACAACATCTGAGGCATTAACCACTTTATCGAGTAAAAGTTCTCTTTGATAAAGCGATTGTTTCTCTTGCCTTAGTTTGTCTGTCACTTGATTAAAAAGCGCTAATACTTCAGATTGGCTTTGACTCTTGTTGGTTTCATTCTCCGCCAAGGTAATGGAAAAATCACCATCTTGTACGTTACGTAGGCCATGTAATAATGTCTGCAGTATCTGATGAGTTTTTCGATGGTAATGCTGATAACGCATAGCGGCTAAAGCAATCAGCAGTATTGAACTGATTGAGAATAACCAAGGTGAGCTAGGCAATAAAAGAGAAAAGCTAACGATAAAAGCAATATTGATGAGAATGAGTTGTACAATTAACATAGGGTTACCATAAACATAAAACCTCAACTATCGTGGTCAGAACATATATATTGTTATAGAAAATAAATTTCACCGGTGATCCCGTAGGCGGGAACTTGTTCGCGCATCTCTTACGGAAATTTATTCGCGCTTCGCCTGTAAACGGCGAGTTTATTTGAGCACTTTACGGCCCCTCATAATAAACCTGCGCGATTAAAATCACGCCTACATAACATCATTCCTCGTAGGCGGAGATTTATTCGCGCATTTCTTACGGGAATTTATTCGCGTTTCGCCTGTAAACGGGAGTTTATTTGAGCACTTTACGGCCCCTCATAAAAAACCTGCGCGATTAGAATCACGCCTACATAACATCATTCCTCGTAGGCGGGGATTTATTCGCGCATTTCTTACGGGAATTTATTCGCGTTTCGCCTGTAAACGGGA
>OJGO01000137.1_pt1 | contig 36225 bp, 25 predicted proteins | sample 1594871 | NCBI WGS metagenome assembly OJGO01 (sample SAMN05416798, study PRJEB24817) | seawater metagenome | isolation source: Sea water | place: Canada:Atlantic | collected 2013-07 | reverse complement strand
ACTTCATTTTTTGGCACTAATATTTGTTAGTGCTAATGTTCCCTTGGTGCGCAAAGCGGAAGTTAGCAACACGACAATCCTAACGCCCGCTTCAAGCTCATAGCAGCCGTTCTGTTTAATAAGACAATCGTCCGCTAATTGTGATTAAGCGACATTGACTAAGTGTTTTCAAGTCAGCTAACAAGATGGTTTGATAAGTAATAATTTCGAAAGAAAAATCGTAGCTAATACAAGGCATCAATATAAGTACCCTTACGATAAAACTTAACTGGCAAAGGCACACTACCACCTCTAGTCCCTTTTAGTCCGCTTTATATTCAGGTAATGCGAAAGCTTAAAAATACAATCTTTGATCTCAAGCTGTGGTTCTTACGTAGAATGTTGAGCGATTACCAAACCTTGAAGAGTTAAGAGTGCCTCTTATCAAGTGTAATGAGCTAAAACGGTTAAGATTAGTGCGCTATTCATCAAGCATGTGCATTTGATATATCCGGGAGAAACTTGTATATTATTAAATGGTTATAGCAGAATTTCACATTAAATAATAACCTTCTTTTGTTTTCAAACAGTGATACACGGGTAGTTCAGACTTTATAGGTCATCAAGGAAAGAATATGAAAATAATAAAATTATCACGCATAGCCACCGCTTTGGGTATGGCATTAACCCTAAATCAGGTGCAAGCCGCTACGCTTGTGATGGATGATAGGCAGCCGATGCCCGCCGACGCAAAATTTGCTGGTAAAACGTTTTTATGGGAAGTGAATCGCACTAGTGATTTCGTCCTCAACGACCTATTGGGCAACCTAACGGGCGACTATGATGGCGTGCGCTATTCTAGTAAATTCAATAACGTATATTATGTCGATGTCCCCAATGCCTACTCAGTTGACCTATCTCAATATAAATATCTACAGAATTTTTACATCGACGGGACCGATTCGAATACAGACATATTTAAAATGATCGCTGCCAGAGCTACAGGTACTTCGCCTGATAATCCTACTATTAATCCGTATCAATACAGCCTGCGAACCTTAAATTTAGATAACATTCATTTACAAGTGACTGACAATCCGGCTTTAGGGAGCATTCCTAATGCTATGCCTGAGCTACTTATATACGATGCGATTAATCTAAATTCTTCAAAGCTCACTATGGGAAAGGTCACTGGTGGTGGTAGTAGTGTCAATAAGCTCTACTTTCTTGATGATCACGAGATCAATGTTACAGGGGCGGGTAATGTTATCGAAATTAATCCCGCTACCTGGACTAGCATATCTGTAGGGGCTCATTCAACATCCTTGAATATTGCAGCTGGCAGTGACCTCACCATAACAAATGGCACTAATATTTTTAACGAATTTAATGGTAATCTCGCCATCAACGGGTCAACTGGCAGTGGCTCAACACTGAACATTGATGCAAGCCAAGTGGTATTAACCTCTGAACTATCAAATCCTAAATTCAAGCCATCTGTCATCGATAATGCCACCGTTAATATATCAGGCACATTTGGCTCTTCGTATGCAAGTTTGCAGCTAACCAATCCTACTATTCGAAATTCGACTATCACATTAGATAACAATACGTTTTTTCGCTCCTCTCGACGTTTTACCGGAGGGAATAGTGCAGGGGTTGTGAATTTTGAAGGGGATAATACAATTACTCTTGGCGACGGTGCTACTTTCATTGGTCAAGCTGAAGGATCTGCTCCAACGTCAGCTTATGGTAGCTTTTATTTTGAAAATGGCACAACAACAATAAATGGCAATGGCGTCAATGCGCCAAATTTCCAAGCTGATACTTGGTTTATCGATAACGCTACCGTGAACTTAAGTAATGTCGCCGCCGAAACCTATGTAACCACACTGAATATAAGCAACAGTGCCTATAAGGGACGTGGGGTTTTCTTTGATAATCTTTCAACATTAAGTGTTACAGATTCAAGCATTTCAGGTTCAGTGAATTTTGGTAATAATGGCGCATTAATTTGGCTGAATAATAGTTCCATAATTGCCCCTGGTTTCAGTACGCAAGACGGTGGAACCGAAAAATACGCACAAGGAATGACATTTGATTTTGGGACTGCTATTTGGCAAGGAAATAATACGTTTATCTCTAATATAGACCCCAACGGAACTGAAGTTGTTGTCGGAACAGGCATAAAATCTTACTCAAATCAGCTTTTCATTAAACGGGCAAATGTCACCGGCTTTGATACATTAAACATTGAATTAAAATCGGTAGATTACTCTTTACTCGCAAGTGACTATGCAACAGGTGGCGCTGCCAGCGATGGTATCTATGATTTGGTGTTATTACAAGATGGTGCAACAACGGATGCCGATCCGAGTATTACCTTAGATGGTAATTTTCCTGCTCTATTAACAGCCGGTCAGGTCAACAGAGCTAGTGCCAATAGCCCAGTTCAAGTTCAATTAGCTGAACTACCCGCCCAAACATTAGTTCTGCAGCCTACTATCACTCCAGCCCATCAGGAAACAACCATTAGTCAAATTGTTGTTGAGCCTGACAGTGGTAATACTGTTGCAACTAATGTGACGATCACTCCCGATAATACCGGCGGTGCTACCCAAGTAGTAACCACAACGACTACGACACCCGATGGCGGCACTCAGGTCAGCACTAGCACATCAACACTGCAACCAGCCACAGGTTCAAACAACCTGCAAAATGCAGCTAATTTATTGGCCAACAGCCATTATAAAGGTAACACTGACACCATCAATAACCTTGGGAGCATAACTAATAGTGAGTTAGCCAGTCATTTCAACAGTATTCATGCGGAGCCTTATTCATCAAATATGACGGTTGCACTTGAACACACAGATGCAGTAATGAACTCAGTATTTTCTCAGCTTAGAAAGAAATCTTTTTCACCTAAGCGTGATGGAGCGACTAAGGATGTAACAGCAACTACACGCCAAGGTATGTGGTTAGATGCAGGTTACATTAAAGGGGATGTTGAAGGTGAGGATGATCTAGGGAACTTTGAATACAGCTTATCGCACCTCACTTTAGGTGTTGATGTCGCAGAGTTTAATAAAGCGACGTTAGGTGTATACCTTTCTGCCGGGAGCTATGACATGGATGAGCATGATAGAGCGGTAGAGGATTTTTCGAATGATGCTTATCACTTTGGCGTGTATTTTAATCAACCCGATGTCGGTCAATGGAAACTACGATCACTACTCGGTTATGCTTATGGTGACCACAGTTCATCGCGCCTCGTACAATTATCTGATACGACTAGTAACGCCACTGCTGATTTTAACAGTTACAGTGTTTATGCTGGGGTGATGGCTACTATGAATTGGTATAGTAACGATTGGGTATCGTTATCGCCTGACCTTGCATTTAACTATGTTTACTTTGAGCAGGAAGGCTTCTTAGAGAAGGGCGATCCTAGCTTAAGTCTGAAACTGGATGACAGTGATGCACAATCTATTATTACATCCGTCGGATTAAGCGCAACCTTCTCTAGCCTTTCTCGAAATCATGCTATTTATCCAGAAGCCTATATCCGTTATGAGCATGACTGGTATGCGAGAAAAAATAACGAACATAAGGTCAGTGCAGGGCTCGTTTCAAATCCCAATTATAAGCAGGATTTTGAAGGCCAGAGCCGTGGAGAAAATTCTATTATCGTTGGCTTGGGCCTAACGAGTGATGTGACAAGTGCTTTACAAATTAACGGCGGGATGACAGTCACAGAATCTACACATGGTTCAGAAAGTGGCGGATCTATTAGCGCAAACTATAAGTGGTGATAGTCAACGTATTATTTTGATCACGATAAGTACAAACTGTGTATTATCACGCGATTTAGTGAAGTGACTGCTTCGTCGGCTTACTCCACTTCGTGGACATTTCATAATTGTTGAATAGTTACATCTGAAGGTGTTTATGACCAAAGGCAAAAGTTACACACGATACTCTGCTGAGTTTAAACGAATGTTTTTTTAAGAGCCTCTGAAGATGGTTCACAGATATCAGTGTTTGTGAATACTTAGGAATGAGATCTCGGCAATTAGGTCGTGGCGAGATGAATTTCGCTTAAAAGACCTGTTGATTGCCAGTAAGCATGGTTGTAGTGGTGCCATTGAGTAGGCAGAGAAGACTAGGAAAAATAAATGAAAAAAGAGCTCTCGATTTTGCAAGCATACTACAAGGCAATGTCATCCCAAGACTTGAATAAAGCAGTATCTTTTCTCTCTGATGACGTGCGTGTGTGCTTCCTGAAGAGGATAGAAGTTGGTGAAGTTCGGGCGCAGTACGTGAGGAATTTGGAGGTATGTTTAAAAAACGGCCTACATTCCAAGCATCCTACTCCATCTTAACGCAGAAACGTACCAAGGGTTATTTAGAGGTGAAAGTGGCGTGCAAGTTTTCATGCGAACAAATTAATATGTCATCGAATAGGGATATGGTGTACCACATCACAGAAAACGCAATTGTGTATATTGCTCATTTATGACGAGAGATGTGCATAAGAGGATGAATATATAAGTGCTAGGCACAGCCGAGGCAGGTTGTAGATGAAATTTTAGATCAGGCTGTAAACGAAGCACGCTGAACTTTTACAGATTAAGCATATATAAGTAATATTGCTTGAACTACTTGCTTAGCTCGACGTGTTTGGGGGGCCATCGACGGTTTGACTTGATTAATTCAGTATACTGTCGCTAACGGCTCAATTTACTCACTTAGTATTCAGTTAGCTCTCAAAATATAGTCACCGATGACCGCTTTTGGCAAAGCGGACTGTTTCTGGTGATAAATTCACGCTTAAATTAGGTCAGGTTTGTGGCAAAAGTTAGCATGTCAAACGTCGGTTCTTCAATTGTTAGGATAATAAACACTAACATCAGCAATATAACTAAAGCAGTCATTTATAATGAGATAGCTTCATCTTTTCTTTTGACTGCTTAGTTACCTTTCCTACCAAACAGTTTAATGTAATTGCTTAATCTAATGAGTAGTCGTAATCCCCCATTTATCCGTCATTTTTTAACGTGATTTGTGGCTCTGTATAGGCTTTAGTTCCCCATAAAGGAACGGTAGAAAGACTATGCTTAAAACTTCCTGAGGTTTCTTTGGTCGCGTAAGACAAATACATCAATGTTTGATTTTGGGCGTCATAAATGCGTCTTACTTTCATGGTTTTAAAAAAGATGCTTTTTGATTTTTTAAAGACCACTTCCCCAGATTTACTTTTATCTATTTGAGCGATCATCGTTGAGGTGATTTCACCTGTTTGACGACAAGCGATTGAACTATCACTGGGATCAGATAAGCTCAAGTTAGCTTCAACACTTGCTATATGACACGTAACGCCCGGCACTATCGGGTCAACTAAGGTATTTAGTTTAATATCCTTGAGCGTAAACATACCTAATGAAACATCACCTACTTCATTATCAGAGCAGCCTAGTAGCATCGTTGAAAAGCCAACGGCTAGCATAAATTTTTTCATGAGTTTTCCTTGGAGAATAAATATTGGGTAAGCAAATTATAAAGAGTGTATCACAGTGAAAATTGACTATTAATAGTGTCTTTAAAGAGATTTAACTTATCACTTGCGACTAACTCACCAAGATATAAGACAAAAGCCAGTAAATGACCTGTGCATTCAAAATATTTTGTATACAATAATAGATTGTTATTTATCATTTGGTGAGCCAGCCTTAACGCTCACTTTTATATTGGAGTAAACCAATGCGTTCTTTTTCTCGCTTTTCTTGTCGATTAGCTTTTGCTGTTAGTGTTCTAGCGACACCTTTCATAACGGTGGCAAATACTACAGTAACTAGTAGTGCAGGGGCTAATAATACAGGTGTTAGCAACCTCTTTGAAGCTAAAGATATTTTTTCACTGGAATATGCCAGCGACCCGCAAATATCTCCAGATGGCGAAAAAATTGTTTATATCAGAAATTCAAACAATATTATGACCGATGATAAAAACAAAAACCTATGGCTGGTTGATATTGACAGTAAAAAGCAGTTACCACTTTTTTCTGATGACAAACAATATTCACAACCGCGTTGGTCTGCTGATGGTGAAAAAATTGCCTTTGTCAGTAATTTAACCGGCAGTTATCAAATACACGTGCATTACCTTAAACAAAATCGCACAGCTTTAGTTAGTCAAGTACAAGGCGGTATAGGTAGTTTAACCTGGTCACCAGATGGAAAATGGCTAGCGTTTACGCAACTTGTTGCCGACAAAAGAACGGTTATTGCCAAAATGCCTAAAAAACCTAAAGGGGCTAAATGGTCAAAACCTGTCGTAGTGATCGACCAAGCATATTATCAAGCAGATGGCCGCGGATTACTTAAACCAGGTTACAAGCATATTTTTGTTTTACCTAGTGAGGGGGGGACTCCACGTCAGATCACTCAAGGGAATTTTCATCATAAAGGAAAGCTTGCTTGGAATAAAAAAAGTGATGCTATCGTTTTTTCAGCAAATCGTATCTCAGATTGGGAATATAAATCACTTGAAGGTGATTTATTTAAAGTGATGGTAAAAGATGGTGAGCTAACGCAGTTAACCTCTACACCGGGTAAAGAGTTTAATCCTGTGTTTTCTGAAAATGGTGAGAAACTTGCCTTTTTGTCGACTTCTAACGCATTGAACCCTTATCGTAATGCCAAATTAAACATCATGGATTGGAAGTCTAAAAAAACCAGTGAGATTGCGAGTGATTTTGACCGCTCTATCCAAGACCCTCAATGGTTATCAAGCTCGTTGTTAGCGATGACTTATGATGATTTTGGTAAGCGTAAATTGGCGACCATCTCCACTAAAGGTAAAGTTAAAGACTTAACGGATACTCTAGTAGGAAGTAGCATTGGTCGTCCTTATATCAGTGGTGGTTTTACTGCCTCAAGTGAAGGTTATATGGCCTTTACGCAAGGCAGTAGTTCACGTCCAGCAGATGTTGCAGTTATTAACACCCGTAAAAAAATTGTTAAACTAACACAATTGAACGAAGATTTATTGGCACATAAAAACCTAGGTAAAGTCACTGAAATTAATTATAAGTCATCATTTGATGATGAGCCTATTCAGGGGTGGTACGTTACCCCACCAAACTTCGACCCTAAGAAAAAGTATCCCCTTATTTTAGAGATCCATGGTGGTCCACACTTAGCTTATGGCCCACATTTCTCTGCTGAACTTCAACGTTTTGCAGCGCAAGGTTATGTGGTGTTTTATGATAACCATCGCGGTAGCAGTTCTTACGGCGAGCGTTTTGCTATGTTATTGAAGTATAAATACAGTTCGAAAGAAGATTTTTCCGATCATAACTCAGGTGTTGACGCTATGTTGGGCTTGGGCTTTATTGATGAAGATAATTTGTTTATTGCTGGCGGCTCTGCTGGCGGTATCGCAACGGCTTATGCTATTGGCTTAACTGATCGTTTTTCTGCTGCTGTAGTGGTTAAACCGGTTATTAACTGGTTAAGTAAAGTGCTAACAGCGGACAGTGGTTTAGGGCAAATACCGACGCAATTTCCTGGAATGCCATGGGAACATGTTGAACATTATTGGAAACGTTCTCCAATGTCATTAGTCGGTAACGTAACAACACCGACTATGTTGATGACAGGTGAAGACGATTTACGTACACCAATGGCGCAAACTGAGCAGTTTTATCAAGCGCTTAAATTAAGAAAGATTGATACTGTGTTAGTCAAAGTACCTGGCTCGCCTCATGGTATCGCGGGAAAACCATCGAGAATGATTACTAAAATTGAGCATACTCTTGCGTGGTTTGAAAAGTACAAGACCAAGGCGGCTGAGTAGAACAACGAAATTTAGTAAGGTGAAAAATCGTATCTTTACGTTATTTAACTACTAACGGATATGAAAGCAAAGACCAAGCTATACCTTTTGGTATTCATTCAGCTTGGTCTTTTTTTTTGCGTTTTCTTGAGGGAAGGGGACTTTATTTAGAGTCCTATTAACTAGTACTGCATTCCATAATGTGAAACCAGCAGTTAGTGCTTATGGAAATTTTAAAAATTATGATGTTATGTGGTCTATAGTTGAATTGGCTTAGCCCTTTAATTAATTAAACTGAAAAATAAATAGTTCGATATTTTTCAGTGCTGTCTTAGCCTCAATCTCTATTCTACTTCTACTCCAAAGGAAGATATTTATCTATGCTGAATTTAACTATTCGTCGTAAAGTTGTACTTACTACCTTGACTGCTGTGGTGCTATCAATATTGATTGTTAGTGCTTTTGCCCTTAATTCAAGTCGCACTATTATTATGGAGGCTGCAATTGAACGAGAACTGCCTGCAGCACTTGGTGAGGTAGCGAATAAACTTGATGCGCAATTATTGTTACCTATTACGGTTGCGCAAACGATGTCGACTAACCTTTACTCACAACAGTTCATTGCCAATGGCGAACAAGAGAGCAATCATAATCAGGTGATCACTTATTTGAAGAATATTCAGAGTGAATTTAAAACAATAAGTGCCTTTTTAGTCTCCGCCAATACTGGAAAATACTTCACCCCGAGTGGGTTGTTCAAAACCTTGTCGCCACACGAAAGTAAAGACCAATGGTTTTATGGTTTTATCAAAAGTGGCAACAAATACGAACTGAGCTTAGATGTTGATGAAGAAACCAATATACCGACCTTATTTATTAATTATCTAATGAAGGTTTCGGGAAAGCCTAGTGCGGTTGTCGGCGTGGGGTTATCGCTTGAGAATATGGCTAACAGTATTAGTCAGTATAATATTGCACAAACAGGTAAAGTTTTTTTAGTTGATCAGCAAGGCAAGATAAAACTTCATCCTGATACCCAACAAATTGGTAAAACTTTAGCCGAATTAGGTGTTGATAACAGCCAAAACCTTTTGGCGAAAGCGCAATTTAGTTCAGCTGAATATACCTTGAATAATACTAAAACTCTTATTGCATCTCGATATTTAGACAGTATTGGCTGGTATGTGATTGCTGAAGTTGCTAAAGAAGAAGTTCTTGGTGGATTAACCCAAGCGACGTGGGCTTTAGTGATGATGGGCATTATTATTGCGGTGATTTCTGCGTTTGTTAGTACGTGGCTTATATCTCGTTTAATTGCACCTTTTGGCCAGCTTGCTGATATGTTGGCTGAAATAGGTAAAGGTGGTGGCGATTTAACCCGTCGTTTAGATGATTCACGACAAGATGAAGCCGGTACTATGGCGAGAGGTTATAATCAATTTGTCAGCTATTTAAGTGAATTATTACAACAAGTTTCTAACACGGGTAATGAGCTTGCCTTTGCCATTGAGCAAATCGATTCTCAAGCAAAGTCGATGGAAGCTGAGATAAATGAGCAAGTGAGTAGAGTTGAGCAAATTGCCACCGCGATGCATGAAATGGGCATGACGGCGGAAGAAATCGCTGGCAGCGCTAATAATGCCGCGCAAAGTGCACAAGCTGCTGATGAAACAGTACAGCAAGGAAATGATTCCGTGGTACAAACGATTGCTAGCGTTTCCGATATGAGCGAGCAGTTAGTATCTACCAGTGCCATGATCGCTCAACTCGCTGAGGATGCACGCTCTATTGATACTGTGGTTGAAGTAATACGTAGTGTCTCAGAGCAAACGAACTTATTGGCGTTAAATGCTGCGATTGAAGCGGCGCGCGCTGGAGAGCAAGGTCGAGGTTTTGCTGTTGTGGCTGATGAAGTGAGAACCCTTGCATCGCGCAGTCATGACTCTACTAAAGAAATTAGAAATATTATTGAGAAGCTGCAAGCAAAAACAGAAGAAGTAGTTACTGCTATCTCTCACAGCACAGAGCTGAGTACGACAAGTCAAACTGAAGCCGGTCATTCGGGCAAACATTTAGAAAGTATTTCTGAGAGCATTAGTATAATGAATGATATGAATCTGCAAATTGCGACCGCTACCGGGGAGCAGTCTAATGTGGTGGGTGAAATTAATCCGCATGTTACCGCAGTTGCCGATATTTCCCGGGCTAATAGCGATATCGTTCAACAAACTTCGATTGCTTGCAGTGAGCTTAGAAATAAAGCCATTCATTTAAATGAGTTAGTCTCACGCTTTAAGTTTGACTAATATTAATTATCTGGAAAAACGCTGACTTTCAAATGGTCTGATACCAAGTCCATTAAGTTATTTATCACTCAGCGATAAATAAAAGGCTTAGAGGCAAGGCATTGATTGAAGAGAATGGTTATTCAGGAGAATATGCTCCTGCATTCTCTAATAAGCTGCATCCATGCAGCGTCCTTATCAAAATCAATAACACAGCATGTAAGTCTTTACTTTTTATTAGGTACTCGCCCATGGGAGCTTGTCAGAAAAGCAATATCTGCACAAATTTGTTAAATATAGAATGGCTATACTTATACAAATTTTGTTTGCTATAACTCTTCTGACATAGCTCTGAGCTGGGAATAAATTTGATGGAATTGGTATAGATATCCAATAACGTCGTTGCTTTCAATCACAATAGCCCGCTATTGCTCAATCAAACGCCTTGTTTTTGAACATTTATTTTCATTTGATTCTTCTTAAATAGGAATCAAAATTAATTATTCGAATATAACATTATTTTTAATAAAGCTGCTTTACAGAGCATAGCGAGCATTAAAAAATGCCAGTCAGTTAGCTGACTGGCATTTTTATTCTCTTAACTTTCGCTAAGTAAGCAATAAATTAATACAGTTGGTATTTTTACCAAATACGAACACGTTCATCTTCTGCTAAATACAAAGCATCACCAGGTTTTACGTCAAACGCTTTGTACCATGCATCATGGTTACGCGGTGCTTGAGCACGAAAACGTCCAGGTGCATGCGTACCACCTCTAAGCTGGTTTAGCATACTTTTCTCAGTGCGTTTTTCTTTCCACACTTGTGCCCACGCTAAGAAGAAACGTTGATCACCGGTAACACCATTAATAACCGGCGCTTCTTTACCGTTTAAGCTTAATCGGTAAGCATGGTAAGCCATAGATAAACCACCTACATCACCAATGTTTTCGCCTAAGCTGTTTCGGCCGTTAACAAAGTTATCAGGAATAGGTTCATACTTGTTGTATTGAGCAACCAGTTGGTTCGCTTTAGCATCAAAGGCATCGCGATCTTCATCAGTCCACCAGTTACGTTGAATACCATTAGCATCAGACTTTGAGCCTTGATCATCAAAACCGTGTCCCATTTCATGACCAATTACCGCGCCAATAGCACCGTAGTTAACTGCGGCATCGGCATTTGGATCGAAAAATGGTGGTTGTAAAATTGCCGCAGGGAATACAATTTCATTAAATGAACTATTGTAGTAGGCATTTACCCGTTGTGGTGTCATGCCCCAGCGATTACGGTCGGTTTTCTTCAACTCTTTAGCAACACTCTGCGCATTAAAAAACTGACGAAGGTGTTTGACGTTACCAACCAAATCATTTTTAGCAATGCTTACACCATCAAATTCCTGCCATACATCAGGGTAACCAATCTTAGGGTTAAATGCGGCAAGTTTAGCGTGAGCATTCACTTTGGTTGCTTCACCCATCCAGTCAAGTCCGTCAATACGTTGCCCTAGTGCGGTTCGTAAGTTTTCAACGAGCTGAGCCATTTGACGTTTTGAACTTTCAGGGAAGAAACGGGCTACATAGACTTTACCAATAGCAAAACCTAAAGACTCAGTGTCTGACATTTCGCCAATTGCGCGCTTCCAACGTGGGCGAGGCTCTTGCTGACCGCTTAACTCTTTGCCATAAAAAGCAAAATTAGCCGCATAAATATCTTCAGATAATAAATCGGCATTACCGCTAATAGTATGGAAGGTTAAATAGTCCTGCCAAACGGATAACGGCTCTGAATTAACTAAAGCGATCATTGCTTTAACAGGCTCAGGTTGAGAGATATTAAGTTGTGGCACTTTGTAACCAGATTGAGCAAAGTAAGTATCCCAGTCAAAATCTGGGTATTGCTTAGCTAAATCAGTGCGTTGCACTTGGTTTAAGGTTAAGTCGCGGTTACGCCTTTTTTCACGTGGCCAATGACCTTGAGCGATTTTAGTTTCTAATGCTAATATTTTTTCAGCACGTGCTTGGCCGTTTTTAATACCGGCAAAACTCAACATGGTTACTATATGTTCTACATAAGCGTTACGTGTTTTTTCAAATCGCTCACTTTCTTCTAGGTAGTAAGAACGATCAGGAAGGCCTAAACCGCCTGCACCAATAGACATTTCATATTGGTTTGGGTTTAAACGGTTAAACCACATATAACCACCAATAGGGGATTTAGTACCTGTTAACCATGCATCACCAAATATTTTGGTTAAGTCTTCAGTATTTTTTACTGCGCTAATTTGATCTAGCGTTGACTGAATTGGACTAATGCCTAATTTATTAATGGTTTCAGTGTCCATATAGGCTTGATAAAAGTCAGCCATCAATTGTTCATCAGCGTTTAATTCAGTACGGCTAGTGATATCGTCAATAATTTCTTTTACTTGGGATTCGCTTCGTTCAGCTAAACCGGTAAAAGCACCAAAACGTGTTTTATCAGCTGGCATAATATAATGGTCATACCAAGTACCACTTGCATACATAAAGAAGTCATCACCAGGCTTAATGATTTCATTACGGGCGCTTAAATCAACACCGAAGCTTCCTAGTTCGGCTTTATTTGCCACTGCACTGTTATTATTGTTGTCATTACTTGTGTCAAACATGCCACAACCGCCGAGAACGGAAGTTGCTAAGGCAATGGCTATCAAGGTTTTTTTCATAGGATAAGTCTCTCTTAAAATAATTTAGTAATACCTTCTATAGCGACATCGAAAAACAGCCTGAGATTGATGTATCCACTTTAAAATTGAGGCTGCTTCATTACTTTCTTTAGATATTAATCATTTGCTTATAGTGATCTACTAACGGTATTACTTTGCACTATGTCATTTTCGCGTATGTTAATGAAATGTCAACCTAGATACGTTTAACGGTAGGGTTTACTCGACGAGGTCATTATCATTTTACCGTTATGTACTTTTTTTCGTTGAGCAGGTAAACAAAATAGTTATGCATTGTCTTTTGTTAATTATCCTTCAATCTCGATATACCTCGGCAAATCACCTTTGCAATTATTGACTTTGCTAGGTATAAAGACGGCCACGATTTGTTATTTTATGAGTTAACTTGGTGAAAACACTTTCTTTTATATTTTTATTACTGGTTGCTGTCCCTGCGCTGGCAAAATCTTCTCTTGAAAAATCAGGAGATATCATGCATTTACTTTTACCTGCAACGGCCCTTGGCGCAACGTTAGTAATTGAAGATGATTATGAAGGCAGCTGGCAACTTATAAAAACAGGTGTCGTTTCTCGTGTGGCGGTGGAAGGGTTAAAGTATGCCGTTGACAAAGACAGACCTGACGACTCAGGTGATGACTCTTTTCCGTCAGGTCATACGGCTGATAGTTTTGCGGCGGCAACATTTATTCAGCAACGTTATGGCTGGACGTGGGGCATTCCTGCTTATATTGGCGCGACCTTTGTTGGCTATAGTCGAGTAGAAAGTGATAAACACTATGTAGAAGATGTTCTCGCTGGCGCGGCTATCGGTATTATTTCAGGCCTATATTTCACAGAACCCTATTCAGGTATAACTATTTCACCGACGGCAAACCGTGGACATTACGGCATAAACTTCAGCGGTACTTTTTAACTTGTAAAGTTACGTCTAAGGAATTTTATCTATGAAAAATAAAGTATCACAAGAAACTCAAGAGCAAGCACTAAAAGTGGCTAAAGCCACACAAAAAAAAGCGCAAACGAAAGAGCAAACCAAGCTTATTGCTCAAGGAATAGAAAAAGGTATTGCCGAGTATAAAAAACAGCAAAATAAAAAATCACGCGAGCGAGATAAAGATCGTAAGCAACAAATAAAGCAAAAACAGCGTCTGGTAGAAGAGAATACAGTAGCAACTGTAGCCCCAAGTACAAGTTATTTACCTTGGATATTATTAGCTGTTAGTTGGCTTGGTTTTATTAGTTTTATTTTATTGAGCTAACGCTTTAAAAAATAAATCAACGAATCCATTACTTGTTTATTTAACTGATATAACCCTGAAATTTACCTGATAAATAAAAGGGTTATGATACAGGCTTTTAAAAGGCGGCTAATCGTTCAATTAGCCAAAACGTTGCTGTGATACCGCAAAGATAGCTAATAGGTAAGCGCAGCATGGGTAAGGTTAATGCTTGATGTCGTAGTTTTATATAAAGTACTGACCCGCACTTAACCAATAAAAATAGTGATAGCACAAAAATTAGTTGGCCTAATTCTACGCCGATATTAAAACTCAATAGTGCTAATAATTTTTCCGCATCGGGTAGCCCTATATCACTTAGTACTGCGGCAAATCCAAAACCATGAAGTAAGCCAAAACTTGATGAGACCAATACCGGATAACGCAAGCTCAAACTGTGTTGTTTGTTTTTGGCTATTTCCCACGCTAAAAAAATAATGCTTAATGCGATAATCGCTTCTACGGGCTCTATTGGGATAACTATAATGTTTGTTGCCGAGAGAAATAGTGTTATTGAATGAGCTATGGTAAAACCGGTAATGGTATACAGTAGTTTTTTTCGCGTGCCTGAGATATAAACCAAACAAGCAACAAATAATAAATGATCTAAACCAATGAGAATATGCTCTATACCAATTTTTATATAGGTTATAGCAGTATCAAAGGTAGTTAATGCGACCACTTTTTTTATTAAGTATTCAGGGGTATCTACATTCAGTACAGTTGTTAGTGCATTTTTATTTAATGCAATAACTCGAACAAGTATATCGCCCGTAGATCTTTCAATGCCGTCTATGGTGAGTAAAACTCCAGATAACCCAGTTTCTCGACGAAATTGGCTATATTCAATGTAAGCGTTATTAACGACATGTTTTCTTGTTAAACCTAACTTCTGGCTATTCTTTGGTAATACAAAGCTAATTTTTTCTTTTTTACCATTGCGAAGAGGTACTTTCCAAACGACATCAAAATCAGTGTTACTGGTCGCGGTAATTGTCAGCGAGGCTGGTCTCATGTCATCAGCGAGCACTTCGCTGCAAAAGACAGATAAAAGTGGTAACAACAATATAAGGCGTAATAGTCTTATTATCTTCATGGGTAATATCATCAAATCACTCTGCCTTAGCAGCAAGTTCTTGCTCTATGGTATAACTTTTTAGTAAGCGTTCTTCAAAGCTTGCTTTAGCGACTTGTAAGTTTTTATATTGCCAGTCAGCTAATACTGTTGATTTTACTGATTCAAATGCTTTGTTAACTGATGGACTTCTTTGTTCGATTAAAACAAAGTGTACGCCGTGTGATGATTTGATAGGTCCAGACCATGAAGATAAAGGAGCAAGCAGTAGCTTTTCGCTAAAGCTGTTACCGAATAGCCTATCAATTTGCACCACATTTTTGCTGGTTACTTGATAGGGCAGCAACTTAAGTTCACCTTGCGGGTTTTTTCCTTGTTCAATTAACTGTTTCTGTAGTGCAATTTTTTGTTGTAATTCGTCCTTATTCCCATCAATGGATAAATGAATTTGTTGAAAGCTAAGGATTGGTTGGGTTTGATATTTATTAATATACTGCTGGTAGAATTGCATTAATTCCCCATTGCTTGGTTCTTTAGTGGTAACGAGATCTTCAATTAAAAATTCTATTTTTTGCCTTAAACGCCTATCAATCACTTTATCACCCATATCCATATTTAATGCGCGTGCTTCACGAATATACATTTCATTAATCGCATAATGACGTGTGGCATTTTCCAACTCTTTCGCTAATGGTGCGCGGTTCCAGCGCGCTAAAAAACTTTGTTTGATTTGTTCAATTCGACCTTGGCTGATGGTAATTGTGTTGGGGTTGTTATCTTGTGCATTAAGTTGTTTAAAAATAATAAATAAAGAAATAGCAATAACCAGAAAATGAACCAGTGGTTCGGTAATAAATTTTTTAAGCATAGTATGAGTAGCAATATAAAGTGGAAGGAAAATAAGAAAACTAAAGGTTTATCGTCAGCGATTGGAGTAAAGCCCTGCGAGTTTAGAACTGACAGGGCTTAATTTTTATTTAGGTGAGTACCAAATTGGTGAAGAATAAGCACGCTCTTGCCCAACAAGCTCTGCTTCTTTGGGTAGTACAGCACCTAATCTTACTTTATCGTATAATACCCAACGTGGTGTTGGAATTTCGATGACACGGGTATAATAGAATGATGACTCATTTTTATCAAAATCTGGGTCGGTCCACACTGCAGATAGTTGCGCATCACCGATGCTATTTTTCCATGTAGCAGTAGTTAAATCTACTGTGTTACCTACTGCCTTTTTAGTGCGGCCTGAGCTATCAATTTTACGGCCATCAGAAACCGCAACATCATATACACGCTCATGTAATTTACCCGATTTATCTAACCAGCCTTTGATGACTTGAATACGGTCAAGGTAAGCACTTTTCGGATCTCTCATAGCATAAACCATAAAGGAAGGCGCTTTGTTAGATTTTTGCTTAACAAGATCACCGCCCATTGGAACACCTTTGGCGTAACCCACTTTTGCTGGATCATTGGCTTGTAAATCTTCTTTGTTATAATCCCAACCGCCAAAGAACCGAACTGTCATGCGAGGGCCTGTGGTACCGTAGGTTTCTTTACGCTCCATGGCATCAAACAGCGCGCTACGGGTATTTTCATGTGCCCAAATACCGGTATAACCTGAAGAAACTAGTTTGTAACCTTCAAATGCACCTAAATCAGATGAAACAAATGGGTGGTTAATACGATCTTTTGAGGGTTCAACACTGGTAGATTTACCAAAGAAGTTATCTTCATCGGCAGTTGCTAGTGAGGTATGGCTGTCTGTTGCCCCACCAAAACCAAATTTATAGGGGTTATACCCTAATTTTTTTTCTAACAGTAAACCTTGTTTAAGCGCTTCACGGGCATATTCGCCTTTAAGCATTTCAGGTTGCTTCTTTTGCGAAATATCTAAATTACCGACATCCCAAGTTTCATAATCAGCAAATTCATCTTTAGGTGATAAATAAGGGTGTGCTTCACCATCACCTTTGATTTGGGTGATTTCGTAATGCGGTTCCCATTTTGCGCGGAGTTTTACGTAATTTTTATCAACGATGCCACCAGCATATGTTCCTTCGGTAGGAAACATCCAACCATTTGATAAGTTACCGTTATGTGAAAAAGCAAAAGCTCTACCGCCAGTATTTTTTTCATAATCTTCTAACCACTGATAAAGCGCTAGTGGATCGGTACTGCCTAACGGTGGTTGTGTTGTTAGAGGCTCAATTTTTAAAGCTAAATCGCTATTATCACGAAGAATAACATTTCGATGTAAGTTGAAACCTTTTGGTACTGAGGTCCATTCAAAACCAATGAAAGCCGTAAACAAGCCGGGTTCGTTATGTTCTTCTGCGGCATTAACGATGGTTTTCCATATACGGTTAAATACTGTAGAGCCAGGACTGTATTCTTTTACCAGCTGCTTAGGTAACGTCATTTGAGAAAAATTACCGATTAAATCAAAAGCAGCTTCGCCAGCGGCTTTACCACCTTTTTTAAATCCCTCATGCCATTCCTTAGCCTTGGGTATAGCTAAAATATTATCGGTACCATTTTGAATATCTGTGGCAATACCCATCAAGTCAGAATGATCGGTAACAATCAACCAATCTAGCGGGCGGGCAAGTTTTACTGGTATACCTTTCGCGGAGTTAATTTGTTCACCACGTGCTAAGCGATAGGCATCATCAATACTGACGGTATTACCAAATAAACCAGCATCAAGTGATAAGCCAGTATGTAAATGAGAATCTCCCCAATAAACATTATTAGGTTGCGTATTATTGGCATGAGGCGAGTATTTTTTATCAGCTTCGGTCGTTTGCGTTGCTAGTGCATTTTGCCCTGCAGCAAGAATGCAAGCGAGGCTTACGGCTTTTACAATCTTATTCTTTAACATAACCCGTCCTTGTAAGTATTTAACAACAATCACTTATCGTACAAAATTACACCTAAGATTAGCTTGTGATTATGGTTGTGTAAAGTAGGAAAGCGGTTACTTTTCAATACTCAAGTTGAAGATAGCTGACTATGGTTGAATTTATTAGACGATCTGTTCAACTCCAAACGGGCTTGTTTACTTTATAACAACTAATTAGAAAAATTATGATCTATGCCTAAGCATGAATATTGTGAATTTGTAAAAATGCTATTTTATCTTTAATAGAGTCTAGTGATGAGTTCTTGGCCAGAATACGTAACCGTTTTACCTGAAGGACATCCTGTAAAAGTTTACTTTGAAGAAAATCAGTTAGTGCAATCTTTACTTTCAGAGATATGCGCAATCGATGTGCAAGATGATTTTGAATTGTTTTTTAACGTATTTAATCAGCTCTCAAGTGTTGAAAAGCGCTTTACCCGTAAAGAAAATCAACTTTTCCCTTATTTAGAAAAACATGGCTGGACAGGACCTAGCCAAGGTATGTGGGCTTTTCACGATGAAATACGAGATTTATTCCGAGAAGTAAGAAGCTGTATAGAAGCAAAGTCGTTGAACAAAGTTACGAGAATTGTCAAACGTATCGCTGGTGAATTATTTCATTTGATGGAGATTGAAGAGCACAGACTATTTCCTAATGCGCTTGAGCTATTAAGTGAGGATGATTGGCAAGAGATGCGTGAAGGGGACATGGAAATTGGCTGGATGTTAGCTGAAGACCCAGTACCTTACCCTGCAGAAGAGTACGTACATCCAGGTGAAGATAGGCGTAAGCGCCGATTACCTTTTTCAACTGACGATCGTATTCGTCTTGATGAAGGTTATATTTCAACAGAGCAGCTAAACTTGATGCTGCAGTTTATGCCAATAGATCTTACCTATGTTGATGAAAATGACATCGTGGTTTTTTACAATCGTGGTGATAACCGTGTCTTCCCTCGCTCTGCTGGTATTATTGGTCGAGAAGTAAAGTTCTGTCACCCGCCAAAATCGGTTGATAGTGTTTTGCAAATTCTTAAAGAGTTTAAAAAAGGCACGCAAGATAAAGCAGAATTCTGGATTAACTTTAGAGATAAAAAAATTCATATTCGTTACTTTGCTATCAGAGACAAAGCAGGTGTTTACAAAGGTGTTATTGAAATGTCGCAAGATATCACCGAGATTATGAAAATTGAAGGTCAGCAACGGTTACTTGATTGGGGCTAGTTTTACCTTTAGTGAGAACAAACACTTAGTTAACATGCAAAAGGCAGGGCTGATTAATTTCACTCTGCCTTTTGCTCTTTTTACATTCAATTCTGACGCTTAAGATAACTAAGCTAATTAAGATAATTAAGTTCACTCAGTTAACACGAGCTAGTTAAAACGGCTGATACAAAAAGGGGCCAAGTCAATCTCTGGTGCTTGCCCTGTAACTAACTGACCAATCAATTTCCCTGTTATCGCACCTTGTGTTAACCCTAAGTGTTGATGACCTAGCGCGAAGAAAATTTTATCATGATTTGGTGCTTGGCAAATCACAGGCAAGGAGTCAGGCAGTGACGGACGACAACCCATCCAAGCTTGCTGTTTCTTGTCGGTATCTGGTATTGTCTTTAAAATATAATTGGCATTATCTTTTAACATTTCAGCGCGTTTATAATTTGCCGGAGCGTGCAGCCCTGCATATTCTACGGTGCCCGCTAACCTTAATGTTTTATCCATCGGTGTAATAATAAAGCGACGTTCGGCAGAAGCAACGGGTCGAGACAATAGGGCACTGTCTGTTGCAGAAGTAGGCAAAGTTAAACTATATCCCCGCTCAGCTTCGATAGGCAAATGATAATGCAAACCTTTGAGTAATTTTTTTGACCAAGCGCCACACGCGATAACACAGTGATCAACCTGTAAAGGTTGCTCATCTGTCACTAAGGTGATGCCTGATTTAGACTGTGTAATCGCAGTTACGGCTGTCTGTCGAAAGGTCATGCCTTTACACATAGCAAATTCTGCCAATGTTTTGCTCAGCGCTAGGGGATCAATTGTATGGGCAACATCAGTGAAATAAAGTGAGTAGTTGATATTACTACTCAAATTTGGCTCTAACTCAAGGGTTTGCTGTTTATCTAATAGCTTTACCGTAATGCCCGCAGTTAAGTAATGCTGATAGATAAACTCAACTTTAGTTCGGTCATTGCTTTCAAAGACTAATAAAGAGCCAGCTAAGCTAATTAAGTGTTCAGCCTTAGCCGCTTTCAGTAGTACTGTATAGTAGTGAATGGCATTTTTATTGAGTGCTTGTAGCGCTTTGGTGTTTTTGTCACGCAGTGTTGGCCGCATATTATTAACAAACTGCATAAACCATGGAATGGCTTTAATGAAATGAGAGGCTGATAAAGCTACGGGTCCAAGCGGATCGAGTAATAATTTCGGCAGCTGATACAGTAACGAAGACTCAGCAAGTGGAAAGACTTGTTCAGTAGCAAAATGTCCTGCATTTCCTTGAGAACACCCCAAACCAATGCCTTCTTTATCAAGTAAGGTCACCTGATAGCCTAAGCTTTGTAATTCTAATGCACAGTTGATTCCGATAATTCCAGCGCCGATAACGGCAACTGTCTTTTTGGGAATTTTTGTTTCTTGTTCAATTGCTGCGTTCATTTAAGTAATACCCTGTGGTAACTGGAAGTCCAACTCAATAGCTTTGTTAGCATTTTAGTAAATTAGAAATTATACTTGCCACAAAGAAAATATTGTATACAATATATTTAAATCTGACTAGCAATAGTTTATCAAAATCAATTGTGGACTTACATGATTGAATTTTAATCACGAAGAATGAAAGAGAATATTATGAACGTAAACTGGCAAGGTGTTTACCCAGCGGTAACAACGCAATACAACGAAGATTTATCTATTAACTTTGAAGCGACCACAAACATGGTTGATACCATTATTAAAGAAGGTGTTAACGGCATCATTGCTTTAGGTACTGTTGGTGAAAATGCTTCACACACCCGTGAAGAAAAAGTTGCTATTTTAAAGGCGGTAAAAGAAGTTGTTGCCGGACGTGTACCTGTGCTTTCTGGAGTTGCTGAAACCTCTACTCAGTTTGCCATTGAGTTTTCACAAGCCTGTGAAGCAATAGGTATTGATGGCTTAATGGTTTTACCTGGCATGATTTATAAGTCTGATGAAAGCGAAGCGGTCAATCATTATCAGCAAATTGCGCGTAATTGCGGTTTACCTATTATGATTTACAACAACCCTGTTACTTACGGGGTTGATGTTGGCATTGAAGGCATGAAAATCTTGGCGCAAGAAGACAATATAGTGTCAATTAAAGAAGCAACGGAAGATACGCGCCGTATTTCTGAGTTGTATTCTGCATTTGATGACCGTTTTGTTATTTTTGGCGGCGTAGATGATATTGCCCTGGAATCATTAATGCTGGGTTGTACCGGTTGGATTTCAGGTTTAACGAACGTATTCCCTAAAGAGTCTGTTGCTATCTATAAATTAGCAGAGCAGGGACGTTATGCTGAAGCGCTAGAAATTTGGCGTTGGTTCTTACCTCTATTACGTTTAGATACTGTACCTAAACTTGTTCAGTGCATTAAATTATGTGAACAACTTGCTGGTCGTGGCAGCGAATTAACACGTGCTCCACGCATGCCTCTTGTTGGTGAAGAGCGTGCAAATGTTGAACGTATTTATAATGAAGCGGTGGCTAATCGGATTGATTTAAGCAAATTCAACTTAGATTAATTTTCGATTTCACGTTAGTTCACGCGTATTGAAACCATGTTTCAAGGCCTGCGAACTACGATTTCAACACAGTAAATTACAGCGCTTGGGGACAATATGGTTAAGGGTACATTTTTTTGTATTGATGCACATACGTGCGGCAACCCCGTTCGGTTAGTAACCAGCGGTCACCCTCATTTAGTGGGTGAAACTATGAGTGAAAAGAGACTTGATTTCATTGAACGTTATGACTGGATCCGTCGGGGATTAATGTTTGAACCACGTGGCCACGATATGATGTCTGGTGCCTTCTTGTATCCGCCTTGCAGTGATAATGCTGACGCATCGATTCTATTTATTGAAACTTCTGGCTGCTTACCTATGTGTGGCCATGGCACTATTGGCACGGTTACCGCAGGATTAGAGAGCGGTATTATCACGCCAAAAATTCCAGGTAAGCTCATTATTGATGTACCTGCAGGTCAAGTTATCATTGAGTATCAAGAAAATGATGGCAAAGTTTCTAATGTAAAAATATTCAATGTTGCCTCCTACTTAGCACACCGAGATGTCACTTTAGCTATTCCAGGGTTAGGACAACTAACTGTTGATGTTTCTTACGGTGGTAATTTTTATGTGATTGTTGAACCACAAGAAAATTTTCCGGGTATCGAGCTGTGGACTGCAGCAGAAATCCTGCAGTGGAGTCCTATCATTCGTGAGGTGGCAAGCAAAACGCTTGATTGTGTTCACCCAGAAGATGCCAGTGTTAATGGCATTAGCCACGTCTTGTGGACAGGAAAGTCACAAACTAAAGGCTCAGATGCAGCCAATGCGGTCTTTTATGGCGATAAAGCCATTGATCGCTCCCCTTGTGGCACAGGTACTAGCGCGAGAATGGCACAATTATTTGCCAGGGGCGAGTTAGCCCTAGGTGATACTTTTGTTCATGAAAGTTATATCGGTAGCCAATTTACCGGAAAAATTGAAGCGGTTGTGCAGCTAAGTACTCAAGGTAAACCTATCACCGCCATAATGCCGAGCATACAGGGTTGGGCGAAAGTTTTTGCAAAAAACTGTATCACTATAGATGACGATGATCCTTATGCCTTTGGTTTCAGCGTTAACTAACCTAAATACAAGTCAAAGCCAGTGTGTTTATACAATAAACGCGCTAAGCAGCCTCAGTATAATAAGCAATATAAGTGAGTAAGAAAATGACAATAACAGGAAAAAATCTAATTGCCGGCGAATGGTCAGGTGATACTAAAGACGGTTTTAAAGCGTTTAATGCCAAAACACATAGTGCTATCGATGTTGAATTTGCTGATGCAACAGTGCTTGAAGTAAACACTGCAATTAAACGCGCAAATGAAGCGTTCGCGTCTTATAGTCAATTAAGTGCCAAACAACGGGCAACATTTTTACGTACTATTGGCACTGAAATTCTTGCTTTAGGCGATGAACTTATCGAAATGGCTTGCAGTGAAACTGGCTTACCTGCCATGCGTATTCAAGGTGAACGAGGCAGAACTATTGGTCAACTGGGTTTGTTTGCTGATTTACTTGAAGCAGGGGAATATCCAGGGATCATTGAGCACGCTGATAATGATCGTCAGCCATTAGCAAAACCAGATACTCGATTAGGTTATTTACCTTTAGGTGTCGTTGGTGTTTTTGCTGCGAGTAATTTTCCTCTGGCATTCTCTACTGCCGGCGGTGATACCGCATCTGCTCTAGCTGCGGGCTGTCCTGTGGTAATGAAAGCGCATGCTGCTCATCCTGCAACCGCTGAGTTAGTTGCAAGTGCGATATTAAAAGCCATTGAAAGCTGTGGATTAGACCGCGGGGTATTTTCCCTTATTCAAGGTAAAAACTATGCTATTGCAACGCAGATTGTGACTCATCCATTGATCAAAGCTGTTGGTTTTACTGGCTCTGAACGTGTGGGTATGATTTTACAAGAACAAATTCATCAACGTCCTGAGCCTATTCCTTTTTATGGTGAATTGGGCAGTATCAACCCGCAATTTATAATGCCTAATAAAATTGCACAAGATGGCGCTGAAATAGCACAAGGCTTAGTTGCTTCATTAATGATGGGGCAAGGACAATTTTGTACTAGTCCAGGTGTGTGGGTTGTCGTAGGTAGTGAACAAAGTGAGAATTACCAAACTTTTATCGCCTCAGCCAGTGCTGCGTTAGCAAACCAACCTGCTGGTGTTATGTTAACGCCCGCCATGTGTGCAAGCTATAATGCTGGTGTTGCCGAGCGCAAAGCACTGAGTGGTGTTTGCTTATTATCACAAGGACTTAGTGGGAATGCACAAGAATGCTCAGCATCTTTATTTTCTACAGATTTGGCTACCTTTGCTAAAACACCAATGCTACAAGAAGAATTATTTGGTTTTAGTGCTTTAGTTGTTCGTTGCGCTGATATGGCTGAAATGATGCATTTTGTGTCCTTACTTAAAGGTAATTTAACGGCGAGTATTCATGGACTGCCAAGCGATTTCGAATTATCGCAACAACTTAGTTTGAGCTTAGTCCATAAAGTTGGCCGCTTGATTTATAATCAAATGCCCACTGGTGTTGAGGTGTGTGCTTCAATGAATCATGGTGGTCCGTTCCCCGCGTCTACAAATATAAGAACAACGTCAGTGGGCAGTGAAGCTATTACTCGCTTTAGACGACCTATCTGTTATCAAAATATGCCAGCTGAGTTGTTACCGACCTTGTTGAAAGATTAATCAAAGATAAATTTAAAGCCAAGTGCATGTCAGACCCACTCCACTTAAAGATGCACGTTTCAGCTGAATCCTGCACTTCAAGTGGAAGGCTATATCTACTTGGTTTTTTTAGCTAAAGTTCGTTGTTCCGTTTAATTGTCAACCGAGCTATTGCCACAGATTTTACATTACAGGTAGATAAAATAGTGAGCCTAATTAAACGAAGTCCTTTCCAGCAATCCTTTTATGTTGCCAACACCATGGAGATTTTTGAGCGACTTGCTTGGTATGGCATGTATACACTACTTGCTAGTTATATTATGACCCCAAGCTCTCAAGGTGGCTTAGGATTAGGTAATACTGAACGTGGTTTGATTATGGGCGTGGTACCTTTCTTTCTGTATCTTTTTCCTGTTATTTCTGGCGCTCTAGCTGACAGGTTTGGCTATCGAAAAATGTTCTTATTATCGTTCACACTGATGGCGCCGAGTTATTACTTTTTAGGTTATGCAAAAGACTTGGCTAGTTTTATGAGCGTCTTTATGCTGATAGCGCTTGGCGCTGGAATTTTTAAACCGGTAGTTACTGCAACCATAAGTCGAACCACGGATGATACTAACCGCGGTTTAGGTTTTGGAATTTTTTATATGATGGTCAATATCGGTGGCTTTTTAGGCCCGCTATTAGCCCCTATAGTCCAAAAGAACTTTGGCTGGCAATGGGTGTTCATTTTTGCCTGTATTTGGATCTCGGTAAATTTCATCCCAGCGTTATTCTTTTATAAAGAGCCTGAACGCCATGCTCAAAATAAAACCCTCAGCCAAGTTTTTCAAGAAATGCAGCAAGTGTTAGGTAATTTCCGTTTAGCGTTATTAATAGTGCCTTTGTTAATACTATTAGTCGCATTTTATGCGGGCTTTATTAATGCAAATATTACGCTGTTAAGTGTGATCCTACTGGTGCTAACTGCTATTTGTTGGGATATGGTAGTGGCGAAATACAGTGAGGAACATGCTCACTTTAATATCGATATTAATACTGCCTCAGAAAATAGCAAAGCGCCAAAGCACTTGCCATGGCATTTACAAAAAATGCGTATCGGCAATAAACCTTTTATGATTTATTTGCTCATTTTAACGGGGTTTTGGACCGTTTACATGCAAATTTTTGTCACGCTACCTGTGTATATTAGAGACTTTGTTGATAGTTCCGATTTAGTAACTTTACTTCACAGTTTAAGCCCTCAGTTACACCATGTATTAACTTCAGTGAATATCGATACTTTATCAGGTGAAATATCACGCTTAGCTGGTCATTTTCGAAATGTTGATATTGCTCAAACACCCGTGGTTTTACAAGAGATCATTCGAACATTATCTGCACTTGATGTTCGAGTTCCTGAGCACGAGATTATTCATCGCTTTACTCAACTGAATCAATTAACGGACTCAAGTGCGCAAACGGTTACTAAAGAGGTTGCACAGCAGTGGTCTACTCAATACCGTCAAATGAATCCTGCCACTATTTTGAGTATTGATTTTTTAATGATCATTCTTTTTCAAATTAGTATTAGTCGTGTTGTTGATAAGTTTAAAGCCTTGCCTGCGTTAATTGTCGGCACGGCTATTTTATCGCTATCGATGTTAATGCAAGGGTTTGCTCATGGCATTATTTTTGGTGGTTTATTAGTAAGTTGTGCTGTTGTGGTTTTTGCCGTTGGTGAAATGATTTCAGCACCAAAAAGTCAAGAGTATGTCGCAAGTTTTGCCCCCAAAGATAAAGCGGCTATGTTCATGGGGTATTACTTTGTTTCTATGGCTTTAGGTAATTTATTTGCTGGCTTACTTTCTGGTTGGCTATATGGTTATTTTGCTAGCCAATTATCCCGTCCTGAATGGATGTGGGCCATCATTGCTTGTCTTGGTTTTGCTACGTGTATCGTCTTTTATTTATTCAATAAGCACTTTGTTAGCGATATTAAAAAGCAGCAATTGGCACAAAAGGAAGCATTTCTCTCGGCTGCTTGTAAAACCAGTTAGTGGCTGAAACTTGGATGAGTAAATTGGAATGAAAGAGAAAAATATGACCACGAAGAGTAAAAATATATCAGAGAAATTTGAACAATGGCAACCAAATAGTGAGCACGAAAGTTTCTTAACCATTAATACCCTTGAGTGTCACACTGGTGGTGAGCCATTGCGTATTATCACCAGCGGATTTCCTAGCCTCAAAGGCGATAGTGTTTTAGCGAAAAGAGATGACTGCAGGCAAAACTATGATGAGCTGCGCCAAGCCTTAATGTTTGAACCCCGTGGTCATGCGGATATGTATGGCGCTATTATTATTGATGCTGAACGAGAAGATAGTCATTTTGGCGCTATTTTTATTCATAATGAAGGTTATAGCACTATGTGTGGGCACGCAGTTATAGCCTTAACTAAATGTGCAGTAGAGTCTGGTGTGGTTGCTAGAACAGGCGATATTACTCAAGTTGTTATTGATGTGCCTTGTGGTCAAATTCGTGCTTTGGCATACAGTCAAAATGAAGTGGTAAAAAAAGTTAGCTTTCAATGTGTGCCTTCATTTGTTTATGCCAAAGCGCAGCAAATTGTCGTTGAAGGTATTGGAGAGGTTAACTTTGATATTGCTTATGGCGGCGCTTTTTATGCTTATGTACAAGCGTCTGCTCTTGGTTTGTCACTGAAACCAGAACAGCAAGAAAAACTTATTGATTATGGCCGTAAAATTAAACAAGCCATTACTCCTCAGTTTGAAATTAATCATCCAACAACCGCTGAATTGAGCTTTTTGTATGGCGTGATTTTTATTGATGACTCACCAAATCAAGGTGTGCACTCACGAAATGTCTGCATTTTTGCTGATGGCGAATTAGACAGAAGCCCTACCGGCAGTGGCGTGAGTGGGCGGATTGCCTTGCATCATGCTAAACAGCAAGTTGCGCTAAATGAAAAAATTATCATAGAGAGTATCTTAGGTAGCCCATTTAGTGTTCAAGCAATAGAAAACCTGACCTTTGCAGGTTTTGATGCGGTTATTCCTGAAGTAACAGGCGATGCATATGTTTGCGGAAAAGGGCAGTGGCTTATTAACGCTGAAGACCCGTTGAAATACGGATTTTTATTAAGATAATCAAATTTATAAAATAAACAGTTAATAAATTAGAATTGAACTTTCAGGGAGTATTATGAGCTTAACAACATTTAGAGAGCAGCGACTAACGCAGCCTCACAGTGCCATGTTGATTTTTAGTGATATCAATATCAACTACCTTTCAGCATTTACTGGCCATGCAGCAACAATTTTATTAACAAGCAAAGGTAACTATTTACTGACGGATTATCGTTACTTTGAGCAAGCTAAATTACAAGCGACGAACTTTACCGTTATCTATCGTGATAGAGCCAATCAAAGCTTAGCTTCGCTCATTGAAGACTTGTTGTTTCAAGATGACTGTCAGCATGTCGGCTTTGAAAGTGAACATATAAGTGTGATGCAATGGCAACAAATTTATCAACAGATCAGCCAATTAAGCAAATTGAGTAAAATAGAGCCTATCAGCGGTTCAGTTGAAGCATTACGCTTTATTAAATCGACCAGTGAAATCGCTGCAATAGAGCAAGCAGCAAAAATAGCAGATACAGCTTTGGCAATCATGCTGAGATCGGTTAAAGCGGGAGTCACTGAGCGAGAATTGGCTATTGAACTTGATTACCAAATGGCGAAACTCGGCTCAGAAGAGGTATCTTTTGCCACCATTTTATTATTTGGTGAGCGCAGTGCTTTACCCCATGGCATTCCATCAGACAAGCCGTTAAAGCATGGTGATATCATACTCATTGATTTTGGCGCTGTGGTGAATGGTTATCGATCAGACATGACACGTACCTTTGTTTTTGGACAAGCTAGTGCTGAGCAAAAACATATTTATCAATTGGTGCAATCCGCACAACAAGCAGCAATTGATGAAGTTTCTGAAGGGGTATTAGGCAGTCATTTATATCAACAATCAGCAAATATATTACTTAACAGTGAGTACAAAGAATATGCTGGAGAAGGCTTAGGGCATGGGGTTGGTTTAGTGTTACATGAACAACCATTTATTGGACCTGATTGTCATACCGCTATTGAAAAAGGTTGCGTTATTACTATCGAGCCGGGTATTTATGTGCCAGGTTGGGGTGGTGTTCGCATAGAAGATGATGTGGTGTTAACTGATGAGGGCTTAAAAATACTGACTAAATCGCCCAAGAATTTGATTGAACTCTAGTGAGTTTTAATCCAAGTATTATTTGAAATAACTAACAGTGAAAATGAGATCTCGATGAAAATTATTAATGCTGATCAAGTACACCAAAATCTTAACTTTGAAGAATTAATCCCTCTACTAAAACAGAGCTTTTGTCGCCCATTTAGTATGCCGCAGCGTCAAGTCTATCCATTAGCGCCTGAACAAAATGAAAACCATGATGCGTTTGCCTTATTACCTTCATGGAATGATGAAGTGATTGGTAATAAAGCTTTTACCTATTTTCCTGATAATGCAACAACGCATGATTTACCCGGCTTATTTTCGAAAATAATGCTGTTTAAACGTCAAACAGGTGAGCCGTTAGCATTGGTTGATGGTACGAGTGTTACGTATTGGCGAACAGCGGCTATTTCAGCATTAGCTAGCCAATTGCTTTCGAGAGAAAATAGCCAACATCTGATGTTATTTGGTACTGGAAATTTAGCACGGTACTTAATAAAGGCGCATTTAGCTGTGCGAGATATCAAGCAAGTGACCCTTTGGGGACGTAATAATGCAAAAGTGCGAGACTTGATTACAGATTTAAAATCTTTGTATCCAGCGGTTACTTTTAAAGCCAGCGCTGATGTTAACAATGAAGTCGAAAGTGCTGATATTATATGTTGCGCAACGGGCGCAAAAACACCACTTTTTGATGGTAAATATTTGAGTGCCGGTTGTCATATCGATTGCTTAGGTAATCACATGACTGATGCGCGTGAATGCGATACCACAACAGTACTACGCGCTAGGGTATTTGTTGATAGCTTAACGAATACCTTAAATGAAGCAGGTGAATTACTGATCCCTATGGCAGAAGATGCTTTTAACAAGAATGAGATTGTAGGTGAATTAGCTGATATGTGTAAAACCCCAGCAATACTGCGCCAATCAAACGATGAAATAACGTTATTTAAGTCGGTAGGTACAGCGATTAGTGATTTAGTCGCTGCACATAGTGTGGTTGAAAAGCTAGCAGAGTAACTTTGTTAATAAGAGATGCAAGGAAAATCAATTGTTCACAGTATCGCTTGTAAATTCTAATCTGTCTGGATTGTGTGACTCGACTTTATCCATCGGTACAGGCAGTAAAAAACGATGATAGCTGAAACTATAATGCCAGCTCCTGAAAAAAAGTTTTCAATAGCGGCGAGATCTGCTGCTGTCATAACCGTTATCTCGGTTACTTTAGCTGTTGTTTGCATGTCATTAATCCTTTAATAGAGAAGAGGGCAATATATCCGAACTGCTTCATTATCAGCAAGATAAAAAATGGCAAAGTTTGAGAAAAAAGCTGAAACTTTGTTGTTAATCAAATTTAAAGATCAGAAGTTAATCTGATTGTTATAAGATACTTTACAGAATAAAAAAGGCGCTAACCGTAATGGGAAATAGCGCCTTTTCTAATTAAGAAGTTTATACCCGTACTACTTTTTCTTTTTAGCTAAGCTTTCTAACCAAATAAACCACTGCTGATCCATTGATGTTGACCAAGAGCGCATTAAATTTTGATATCCTGTCCAATCACCTTGGCGAGATAGTACTAAGCTTTGCTCTACTTTATCGCGATGATTCTCTATCATAAAGCGTACTGCTAAATAGCCCCAGCGATAAACACGATCGCTGCCATTATTATTATTGTAGCTAGTATTAAATAACTCACTTAACGGATACGTTTTCTTGCCTGCGATTGATATTGCTTTGGGATTTTTTTTACCCCAAGCAATATATTCGGCAACACCTTCAGACCACCAAACGCCGTGCGGGTATGATGAGTTAGGTGTAGGACAAAATTCAGGACCAGCATGATCATCATGCAAGCCGTTACAATAATCACCATAGCGATTAAAGCGGCCATCGAGGTAATGAACATATTCATGGGATAAATTCCATAAACCACCATTGCGCTCAAAGGCAACAAATTCAGCATGGTTCCCTTGTCTTTCTGGGTAACCTTCTAAGTACATTCCGCCATTATTGGTAGGCATATTAAAATGTTCAGTAGCATACTTTACGTACTCTGCATTTGAACTATAAAAGTTAGCGCGCAAACTAGTGTTATTGTCATCACCAACGGGTTTATTACGGCTGTTGAAAATTTGATGAAATTTATCTTCTTGAGCTATCAATTGATGACAAGCCGTTGCCACTTTATCTCGAGACAATGCTTGTGAGCGGATGGTAATAGACTTGTTGCAATGATGAACTTGTTTTAAAACCTGTTCAATCGTTGTGGTTTCGCTTTGCGTAGATGCTGTTACTTCATTTGCTATCGCTGAGTTTGCTATAAGGCAGGCCGCCAACGCGAAATTACCACTTAAAACAGTGAGAAGTGCTTTGTTAGTGTTTTTCATTGTTTTCACTTTTTTGTTTTTATTATCATTACCTTGGCACTTTTGTAATGGCTCTATGATGAATAAACATCAATAGAGCCATTTCGCTTAGTTTGCTTTTTATACCAGAAAACGGAGTGGCTTTAAGGCAAAAGGATTAGGCTTCATAACCAAAAGGATCATCAATTGAGTGAGCTGGTTCACTAAACCATTTTGGACCTGAGTTTGTCATGTAGAAATGGTCTTCTAATCGCACACCAAATTCATCGTAAAGGCACAGCATAGGCTCATTAGAAAAACACATACCAGCAGCTAATGGTGTTTTATCGCCTCTAACTAAATATGGCCACTCATGTATGTCTAGGCCCACACCATGACCAGTTCGATGAGGCAGTCCAGGAACTTGATAATCAGGCCCATAACCTTGCGTCTCAAGATAATCACGCGCAGCGATATCTACTGTTTCACACGGAAGTGATATTTTTGCTGCAGCAAAACCTTGTGCTTGTGCTGTTTTCTCATGTAACCAAACAGCACGTTGTTTTTCAGTGGCTTCACCAAAGACATAACTACGGGTTATATCGGAGTTGTATCCCTGCACTAAACAACCCGTATCGATTAACACCATATCATTAGTTTCGAGGGTTTTAGGCTCTTTTACGCCATGAGGGTAGGCCGTGTCTTGCCCAAATAAAACAATACAAAACGAGGAACCTTTTGGCGCACCAAGTTTACGATGTGCTTTATTAATAAAGTCGGTAACTTCTGCAGTTGTGATGCCAACGGTCAATATTTTGGCTACGGCGCGATGCACAACCATGGTCATGTCTTTCGCGCGTTGCAGTAAGGCTATTTCGCTTGCTGATTTGATCATGCGACAACCCGCGGTTATGCTTTTACTGCTAGTGAAATGTAATGAAATATTTTGATCTTTTGCCGCATTAATCATACCGTCTACGGCAAAGAAAGCCGTAGACTCATCCACCGCAATAGTACCTTGCGCGCAGTTATTTTTCTTTAATACCTCAATAACCAGTTGATAAGGTGATTCATGCTCGTGCCAGCTAGCAACGTCAGATTTTATTTGCATAAAACCCGATAACGTACTGACTTCAAACCAAGGAGCGATATAAACTAAATCGCCTTGTGCCGGTAAAATAGCACCCACTAATCGCTCTGATGCATACCAAACAGTACCGGTAAAATAGGTTAAATTAGTCCCGGCATTGAGATACAAAGCGCTAATATTTTGTTCACGCATTAGCTGTTGTGCTTTCGCTATTCTCTGCTGATATTCATCTAATGAGATCGGAGTAACATCAGTTGTCATATCGGTTAGCTTATTTAATTCAATTTCGGCAGTTGAACCACCAATACCAATGGACATTTTATTTTCCTTTTAACAATTAACCTTGTGTGGTTGTTTGCTGAATATTTCAGCTTTGATCAGAAGTGCAGAATAATAGATTTTAAATATATTGTATACAATTAAATTTTTATCATGAACGTGCATGTTAATATCTTATTGTTACAGAGCACAATATTGAAAAATTAATCGAGGGAAACCATAAAAATATTATAGCCATCGGTCTTTAACTTTACCGTATTGAAAATACCCCCATTGGCCAACACGCCTTAATGGGGCAAAGGGAAATGTTGTTAAAGGGGTTTGGTAAATGGGCAAGTTAGGTACATCGATGCCCGCAACCTTTTCCGCCAAGCGTTTGCCAGCTTGCACTGAAAAGGAGACACCACTGCCACAATAGCCCATAGCATAAAAAATACTGTTCTCTTCATTTTGATAAACATGAGGCATGTCATCTAATGACATACTTAGCCAGCCTGACCAAGCATAATCGTAGCGCAAAGCTGCTAATGACGGAAAACTTGTTTTCAATACCGCGAGTAAGCGTTTTGCATAGTATGGATCTTCGGCGTTCTTTCCTGTTATTGCCCCTCGACCACCAAATAAAATACGATTATCAGGTAGTTTTCGATAGTAATATTTTAACGCCCGAGTATCCATAATGACATTGCTGGTTAAAAAGTTACAAGCGGCTAATTGTTCTTGTGTTAATGGCTGAGTAACAATAATTTGTGAGAGTACCGGTAGGCTCTTATTTTTGATTACAGGGTGAAAATTTTTAGCCGTGTAACCATTAGTCGCTATAACAACTTTACTCGCTTTTACAATACCTGATGGCGTGTGTAATACCTGAAGAGTTCGGCTTTGTTTACCTTTTATATTTGTGGATTCTTGATGCCATTTATTTACTGGGGTATCACAATGAATGGTAACGCCAGCCTGTTGAGCAAGCTTTTGGTAACCCCAGGCCAGTTTTAATGGGTTGATACCAAAACCATCTTTATATCGTATGGCACCATAAGCATTGTGATCTGTCATATAATGTTGGTGTAATTGTTCACGACTTATTTCTTGGATGTCATAACCAAACATCTTTTTTTGTAATGCTGCCGTGGCCAGTAAACTTTTTAGCATAGCGGGTTTGTGGGCTACGCGAATGTAGCCACTTTCTTGTCGGTCACAATTAATGCCTTCAGCGATTAAACTCTTGACTGTATCTACGCCCGCACACATCTCTTGATAAATACCGCGCATCACCTCTTCACCCCATTGAGATTGCATACTCGCATAGGGCTTTCGTCCGGATGACTTTAAAATAAATCCCGCGTTCCGACCACTTGCTCCCCAGGCAGTACGATTAGCCTCTAATACGGTTGCTTTAATTCCGTGTTCTCGTGCTAAGTGCAGTGCGGTAGATAAGCCGGTATAACCTGCACCTATAATGGCAACATCAACCGTAATATCTTTATTTAACTGACCATCATTTTCAGGGGCTACTCCTGCTACATCAGCCCAATAACTAGCAGGGTAGGGCGCATTACAGCCGAGTGATTCATCAAGAAGTGGGTCGTACATATCTCATCCAAAGCAGAGTGATAGACTTATAAAGTGCTAGCTTAAACAACCCTTGGGGTTAAATCAGTATAAAGTGATAGTTTCCCTTTAATAATGAAGGGTATTTTGTAAATATAACGGTACTAGTTTTATTATTTAAGTTTTGACGTAAAAAAGTGGAAGGAATCTTATGGGACAGCAATATTCAGAATTATCACCGAAGCATATTGAATTCATCGCAGCACAAAAAATTTATTTCGTTAGTACTGCCGCAGATACTGGTACTGTGAATTTATCACCCAAAGGAGGGGACAGTTTACGGGTTATTAATTCGACTACAATTGCCTGGTTAAATCATACGGGAAGTGGTAATGAATCCGCAGCTCATGTGTTATTAAATCCGCGCATGACAGTTATGTTCTGTGCGTTTGAAGGTTCGCCGCTCATACTTCGAGCCTATGGCAGTGCAAAAGTGTTGCACAAAGGTGATGTGGAGTGGGATGAGTATATTAAATTATTCCCGCAAAGTATTGCTTCACGACAGGTTTTTTTACTTGATATTGCGACGGTACAATCCTCTTGTGGCATGTCAGTGCCTTATTTTTCTTATGAATCTGACCGTAACGATTTAGCTAAATGGTCAGAAAAGCAAGAAAAAGAAGGCATCGAAAAATACTGGGTGAAGAAAAATCAGCAGAGTATTGATGGCTTTGACAGTGAAATTGTTGAGCGTTCAGGTATTGAGTAAAACTGCTGATATCGGTAATAACGCAGGGATTAAAATTGAGAAATGTAATCAGTTTAAAATAACGTACAGCTTAAGCTTAATGAACCGTAACTGTACCAAGACTTGTCATCACTTTTATAAGCACGGGTGTAGCTATTCAAACTCCAACTTATAGCGTAATTATCTATTGTCCACTGCATTCCTAAAACGGCTCTAGCTTGTTGTTGCTGAATATCAAGGTGTGATTCATAAGGTAGCTCTCCCTCGATAGTTAAATCGTTGAAGCGGTAACCTAATTGAAATCTTGAGTAGATGCTAAAGTTATCGCTGCTATTAACTTGTGTGGTATTGCCTGTGTGACCAAAATGACTACTTAAACGACCAAAGGTGTTGGGTAATCCTGTGCCCCATTTAATTAATAAACCTGCTGATGCCTCTGTATTAAAATTGCCTAAGGATAGGTGACTATATCCGCTCACTTCCCATTGATTATTGTCAAAGTTATTGCTGCGATGTGCTTTAGACCTAAATAATAAAGCATCAACTTCGTAGGCTAGTTGCAAAGTAACTTGCTCTTCTACTTGAAACTGCCAACCTAGCGGAGGAATCGAGCCTATTAAATTATGAATCTTTTTTTGAACATATTCTGCTTTAGATTTTACTCCTGTGACTCCTAAGGCGAGCCAATTTTTTTGAGCTAATGTTGAGCCATAATCAGCGGTATGACTTTCTATCTCAAACAAACCTGCGTAAGGTCTTTGGCTACTTTGAAGTACCACTATTCTGATATTATTTGGCGTCCATATTCGTTGGGATATCTTTAACCCCCAAGCATTTTGTGTTTGATTTTGTGTTAACGGTAATCTAATTATATCTTGCAACCAAAACAGTTTCGGTATGTTTTCGGGGGGGGAATCGAGCTTGGCGAGCTCAGGTTTACTTTCCCACGATAATGAAAACCCATTGGTATAATTTCCATCCGTGGCAAATACTCCATCATTTTCAAATTGAACATTTAATTGCCCTGCCTGCGCTGACAGCATTGTAGAAATGAGTATAAAAAAGATATAAGGAATTAATCTATTTTTATAATAGTGCGCTATTAACATAATAAATCCCTACCGATGGAACACTATAGAGTATAGTGAGGCAAAATAAATTTTGCCTAAAAACGTAAATCAAGCTGAGTGAGACGCTGAGAATATAAAAGAAACTCTGATTGGCTAGACCCGAGGATAACGCTAGCTAATGCCATTAACCTTACCGTTTTAAGGTGGTTTATTAGTTGGATTTTCAGCCAAAAGCTTACATATGTAAGTTATTGTGTAATAATACAGGTGTGGTAACAATTTTTTGGAGGCTAACATGGCCCATGA
>OJGO01000135.1_pt1 | contig 36454 bp, 41 predicted proteins | sample 1594871 | NCBI WGS metagenome assembly OJGO01 (sample SAMN05416798, study PRJEB24817) | seawater metagenome | isolation source: Sea water | place: Canada:Atlantic | collected 2013-07 | reverse complement strand
ACACACTGCATATCGTCGGCAGCGTCAGATGTGTATAAGAGACAGGCACGCGTAGGTGGCATACCAGTATCTTGAATTTTTTCTTTGATTAAATCATAAATTTGTTGCTGTCGTTTAGTCAGTGGTCGCAATTCGGTAGTTGAATCTATCATATCTCTAGCCTGTAAATTTACACAGTATTACTGGTATTGTATACAGGATAAGGTAAAAGGCAAGCCCCAGTTAGCTTTATCTAGTTATTTGTTCTTTTACGTCGAGAGACTAGAACAGATAATCGAATTAACAATGTTTTATGCCTGTAATGTTGTCTATTGTAAATGTACTTGTGTACATCGCTAAGTATATTAAAAATATTTAACGCTTTGATTAATAAGTTATAAATTTAAATTATTGTGCTTTAGGATGCATAATTAAAAATAGCAATATATTCACGGCTGTCTACACATTTTATTCACTAGCCAGTAATAAAACTCCTTTATTCATGACTAAAATCTACGCCAAATTATTTATACCTAGTAAATATAATTTAGTTTTGTAAGAATAACTTTAGATAAAATTACTTAATCGCACTAAAAAATAACAAAAGGTTACTGATGCACTGGCGGAAAAAATTTGTTCAATCGTCTTTAATATTTGTAAGTGAAAAACTTACTGTTGAAGTTATTGAACAACAAAAATTTAACTCTGCTAGCTTAGGGCTAACACTCGCTTTAGGGTGTGTACCTTATGTTCAAAGTGCCGAGTTAAATAATACTTATTCGTTCGATATTCCTCAGCAAAGAGCAGATCTATCGCTCACTCAATTTGCAGAACAAGCAGATTTAACACTTATTTTTTCACTAGATAAAGTAAGCGCTACAACTGCTAATAAGTTAATAGGCCACTATTCGATTGAACAAGCTATTAAACTTTTACTTGAAGGTACTGAGTTAGTTGCAACATTAAGTGAACAAGGTCTGCTTTCCATAAATAATAAAGATGATTTGGGGAAGACAGATAACATGTTTAAAAAAAATACATTATCGACAGCAATTATAGCTATTTTAGCGTCAACTGCTTCAGTACAAGCCAGTGCTGAAGAAAAAGAAATTTCTGAAAAAGATGTTGAAAAAATAACCGTCACCGGCATTAGAGGGGCTCTTGGCCGTGCCCTAGACACTAAACGTGAGGCTAGTGGTGTAGTCGATTCTATTTCTGCCGAAGATATTGGCAAATTCCCAGATACTAACCTTGCAGAATCATTACAACGTATTACTGGCGTCTCAATAGATAGATCGGGTGGTGAAGGACAAAAAATAACCGTGCGTGGTTTTGGTCCACAATTTAATACAGTACTTGTTAATGGTCGACAACAAGCATCTGAAGATCCAGGTCGTGATTTTAGTTTTGATACCCTTGCTGCCGAAATGGTAAAAACTTTAGATGTGCATAAGACATCTTCAGCAACGGTGCAGTCAGGTGGTATTGGTGCTACGGTTAATATCGAAACGGCGAAGCCTTTTGCTATTAATGGTTTTAAATTAGCAGGTAGTGTCAAAGCAACTTATGATGGCAATAGTGAAGAGACCTCCCCACAAGCATCACTCTTGATAAGTGATACTTTTAATGACGATACTTTTGGTGCTTTATTTGCAATATCGTATTTAGAACGTGAAACAAAATTGAATCGTGCACAAAGTGCTGGTTGGCGTGAGAACTCCTCTTTTGGCAAAGGTGCTCCGGTAACAGAATCCGGTGACGTTTATACCGGTAATATATTTATTCCCCAAAATTTTGATTCATTGGTAACCACAGAAAAACGTGAACGTACCAATGCAAATTTAGTCTTGCAGTACGCGCCTTCAGACAACCTTGTCATTACCGCTGACGCGCTATACTCAGACTTTGATGTAAAATCAGATACAACATCTTATGGTCATTGGTTTACTTCTGACAACGTTGAAAATGCTGTTGTTGATGAAAATGGTACTATCACTTCAATGTATCAAGAAACTGGTTTAGCAACTGACTTTCACGCTAAAAAAGCTGATCGCTTAACTGATTCACTCTCTATAGGTTTGAACTTTGATTGGGATGTTAATGATAACTTAAATATGAAATTTGATTTAAGTAACTCAACAGCTAAAAGAGAACCAAATAATGGTCGTGGTGGTAGTTTAGCCTTGCTAGGTTATGCCAACCGAGTTCAATGGAATCTTGATGACAATATTTTGCCTTACTATTCTGATTTTGCAACTCCAGACCCTTCAATTTACAGCGGCCAGCAAGAAGGAGATGGTGTTAATCAAGATCCAAATAGCCCTGACTATGTCGCTCCTAAGGGGGTTTCGGATTATTTAGATACTGCAAATAGTCGTGCTCATGTAATGATTCGAGACAGTAAAGAAGTTGAAGATGTTGTTACACAAGTTAAGTGGGATAGTCTTTGGTTATCGGATGGAGACACTGGTTTCTCTGCTGCCCGTTTCGGAGCAATGTACTCTACTGAAACTAAAACGGTAAACTCTTGGGATAATACGACTAGCGGAATTCATTGTACTTATTGTAATTACCAAGATTTTCCTGATGTTAGTGACTTTCCTCAAGAAGTATTTGATGCAGGCAATGACTTTTTAAGTGGTGTTAGTGGCAGCGGTCGTACACCTTCACAATGGTTAACTTTTGATGGTGAAGCGTTATTTGATTTCTTAGGCTCTGTTGAAGGTGTTGATTTTAATGCCGTAAAAACTAATAACTCTTTTGAAGTTGAAGAAGAGACGACTGCTTTTTATCTCGAACTCGATTTTGAAGGTGAGATAGCAGGTATGCCTCTTTATACTACTGGTGGCTTTCGTTACGAAAGTACTGATGTGACGGTAGGTGCTACTCAAGCAAATGTACAGCGATTAGATATTCTTGATGCAACTGAAATGCTAGCAGTATATGGGCCAGCTTCAGGGTTTGATGAAAAAAGTAGTTATGCTCAAATTTTACCAAATTTTAGTACTAAGTTAGAGATTACAGATGAACTTATTGCTCGTGTTGCTGCATCTAGAAGTATTTCACGACCTACTTTAAATAGTTTACGTCCAATTACGTCATTAGATACTGTGCGTCAAGGTAACTTACAATCTTCTAGTGGTAACGCAGAATTAGTACCATTTAGTTCTGATAACTTAGACTTGTCAATTGAATGGTACTATGGCGATGCTAGTTATATTTCAGCGGGTTATTTCAGAAAACACGTTGCTAACTTTATAACCAGTAGTAAAAACCCTAAAACCTTTGTTACTGCTGATGGTAGCTTGTTAACAGACCCTTCTACAGGAAGTGATGTTAGTGCGCCAGATGCCGATGATCAAGTGGCTGTGTTTACCAATACAGCGCCTAGTAACGGCGAGTCAGCAGTCGTGGATGGTTGGGAACTCGCGGCACAACATACCTTTGATTCTGGTTTTGGCCTGCTTGCTAATGCGACACTTGTCGATAGTGATGCTGACTTAGATAATGCTGATATCACTCAAGTTTTTGCGTTAACAGGATTAAGTGATTCAACTAACCTTATCGCTTTCTATGAAAGTGGTCCTTTCCAAGGCCGTATCGCCTATAACTGGCGCGATACCTTTCTACAAAGCCTTACGCAAGGTGGTGGCGATGGGGTAACTTATGTTGAAGCCTATTCTCAGTGGGATGCAAGCGCGAGTTATGACATCACTGATAAAATTACTGTTTTTGTTGAAGGCATTAATTTAACTGAAGAATATACACATAGTCGTGGCCGATTTTCTAATCAAATATTAGATGTTGTTGATAGCGGTCGTCGTATTTCATTCGGTGTACGTGGTTCATTTTAATTAGCGTAATTATTTGAACAGGAAGGTTTCTTTTATAGAAGAAACCTTATGCCAATTTCACTAAGTTAGAGAGCCTATTGTTCGTGGGAAAATAGTTCATTGCTAGGTGCTTGATTGACCAATAGCTGGCTATTGGGATTGAGAGTCACTCCGTCTTGGACCATTCTATTTACCCGAAATAGACAATAACTTTATGGGATTGGTATTTTCCCTGTATTTATAAGCAAGCAAATTTATAGTGAGTTTGTTTGCCTATGCGTATAACTCACTTTTCTGTATAAAAGAATTAACACACTACTGGGTCATGCAATATGAATAAATTAACAAAAACAGTGGTCATTGTTGGCGGAGGAATTGCCGGATGGTTAACTGCTGGGCGATTAGCGGCTAAACACAAAAGCAATACCGAGCAAGGTTTAAACGTTATTCTTATTGAATCAGCTAATATTCCTGCCGTAGGAGTTGGTGAAGGTACCTGGCCAACTATGCGTAGCACGCTAAAAGCGTTAGGTATTAGTGAAACCGATTTTATTATTGAATGTGAGGCTAGCTTCAAACAAGGGGCTAAGTTTGCGAAGTGGTTTGACGGCTCTGAAGATGATTTTTATTACCACCCCCTAGTTTTACCCCAAGGATTTGGTAAAACAAATTTAGCGGCACATTGGTTGGCTAAGCACACTCAAGTAAAGCAAAAAAATAATCATGTTAACTCATTTTCAAACGAAGTTTGTTTTCAGGAAGCTATTTGTGAACAAGGGCTAGCTCCCAAAACCATTCGTCATGCCGAATTTTCTGATGTAGCAAACTATGCTTACCACTTAGACTCAGCAAAGTTTGCCGTATTTTTACAAAAGCATTGCCAAGAAAAACTAGGTGTTACACATATCGTTGATGATGTTATTGGAATTAATAGCGCTATGAATGATGCCGATGTTAGTGCGCACAAAGGCGACATTATTTCGGTAAGCACCAAAGATCATGGTGATATTGCCGGTGAACTTTTTGTTGATTGCACCGGTTTCTCATCACTTTTACTCGGTAAACATTATCAAATACCTTTTAAAAAATGTGATGATATTTTATTTATTGATACGGCACTCGCAGTACAAGTGCCTTATGACTCAAAAGATTCACCTATCGCCTCGCATACTATCTCTACTGGTCAAGAAGCCGGTTGGATTTGGGATATTGGCTTACAGCATCGTCGTGGTGTTGGTTATGTATACTCCAGTAAACACTCAACAGAAGCAGAAGCTAGAGCAGTGCTTGCTGAATATGTTGGTGATAAGTTTTCATCATTAAACGTGCGCAAAATTCCTATTGTAAGTGGTCACAGAGAGAAATTTTGGCAAAATAATTGTGTTGCGGTAGGTTTGTCTGCAGGTTTTTTAGAGCCGCTTGAAGCCTCCGCTCTAGTTATGGTTGAGCTGGCGGCACAAATGATTAGTGAGCAATTACCTGCTTCTCGAGAGGTTATGGATGTGGTTGCGAAGCGATTTAATGAAACGGCGTTATATCGTTGGGATAGAATTATTGATTTCTTAAAATTACATTATATTTTAAGCGAGCGGACAGAGCCGTTTTGGAGCGATAATCGAGACTTAAAAACTATTCCACAAAGTTTACAAGACTTGATGGCTGAGTGGAAATATCGTGCCCCGGCCGATCATGACTTCACCAGTAATAATGAAGTCTTTCCTGCGGCGAGTTATCAATATGTACTGTATGGCATGGGCTTTAAGAGTGATTATTGTCACACCCCATATGCACTTGATGACGACGATTTTGCGCATAGCCAATTTAATACCAATAAAGTCTTAATCGACAAAGCGTTGTCTTTATTACCAAGTAATAGAGAACTATTAGATAAAATTAAAACCTATGGTTTTAATCGTATTTAACCAAGTTGTCTAAACCACTTGGTATAACCTGCTGAAATTGTAGCGTCACCTAAAAGAGTAATATTAAATGGCACAATTAGTTGCAATAGATAATAAAAATCACCTTAATTTAACAGTAGATGCGGCTAAGGCTGAATTACATGGCGCGGGATTACACTTAGTGCCTGCAGTTATGTCTGAATTTACCAATATGGCGGTACAGTATCCTTTAGTTATTACTAAAAATGCAGACACTGGACAGTTTGTGGTGGCTGCAATGTTAGGTTTTGAGGCTGGAGAAAATTTATTTTGGCGCGATGGTCAGTGGCAGGGGTTATATCTTCCTTTGCAAATTAGACGACAGCCTTTTTTTGTTGCTAACCCTGAACAAAGCAATGAACAAAAGGCAGCCGTTGATTATGTTGTCTGTTTTGATAGTGAAAGTCCTGCATTATCCTCCAATAATGGCCAAGCATTATTTAGTGACAATGGTATGGATACTGAATATTTTCAACAAGCTAAATATTGTCTTGCGCAGTTATTAGAGGGTGAGATCGCTAATAAACAGCTACTTGAGCAATTAGACAAGTTGGATCTGTTGCAAGTGATAAAAATGGAAGTGACTTTTGCCAACCAACAAAGTACGACTTTACATGGCTTATACACCATTGATACGGAAAAACTTGCGGCCTTATCAGCCGAGAAAATAGCACATTTGCATAAAGCTGGTTTGCTGCAAGCAATCTACACTTTAATTACCTCGCTTGGTCAAATTCATCATTTGATTGATTTGAAAAATAAACAGCTAGGTTGCTAAGTTTTACTTGAGTGCGGCAAGCATTATTAGGGAATGAATTACAATATTACTTATGTTTGATTTAAGCTTAAATAGTCAACCAACCATGATAAAGCACAAAATCGGTGATGAGGAAGTACCTTTACTGATAATTAATGATTTCGCTAATTCAGCAACTGATTTAGTTGAATTTGCAGGAGATGGTTCATCTTTTCAGGCAGATAGCAATAATTTCTACCCCGGTAAGCGTAAGTTAATGTCGAGTGAGTATGGGGAAAACATATGTCATCAATATTTACCTTTATTTCATTCTTTTTTTGGTTGTTCACAAACGGCGCGGCCTAAAACTGTCATATCAGCTTTTGCGCTTGCAGATACCCCAGTTCATGAATTACGTCCTATGCAAATGTTGCCTCATATTGATACGCCACAAAGTAATCAATTTGCTGTAGTGCACTATTTATGTAGTAAAGAACATGGAGGAACGTCTTTTTATCAACATAAAGAAACGGGTTATCAAACAATCACACAAGACCGGCTATATCATTATGCGAGTCAAGTAAAAAAAGAAGCTATGGCTAATCAAATACATAAAACCCCTCGTTATATCAGTGCTAGCGACAATATGTTTGAACAGCTATATTCAGTAGAAGCTAGCATGAATAAGGCTATCATCTATCCCAGTAACTTGTTGCATTCAGGCAATGTAAATGTAGCTTTAGGTTTGTCATCTTTACCGAAAAAAGGTCGTCTGACTATCGGTAGTTTTATATTACTTGAGTAATCTTTTTATCTTTTTGTTCTTTTTTATTTAAAGTACTAGCGGAAAATTATTTGTCATTCGTCTTATAGGTAAGCAATAGATAAAAAATAAAATTCACACTTAGCTAATACTAAAAAGTGAAAGACAATATTATGATAAAAGAAAGTTCGTTACATATAAGCTTTATAGCTGTAAGACAGACAATGCGCAGAGTGATATCGCGCATTGTTCCACCGCGAGAAGTAGAAGATATCGTACAAGAAACGTATGTACGAATTTGCCAAGTGGAAAATAAAGAAGCGATCAAACAACCGCGCTCCTTTTTGTTAAAAACAGCACGAAACTTAGCCATTGATCATCTTAAAAGAGCGGATGTTAGACTTGTTGATGCTGTAGATGACATGGCTGAATTTGAACAGTTTGTCAGTGGTGATGATGCAATATTTCAGCAAGTTGCAACGGACAAAGAATTTTCTCAATATTGTGAAGCAATAAGACAGCTACCTATACAGTGCCGTAAAGTTTTTGTTTTGAAAAAAGTTTATGGTTACTCGCAAAAAGAAATAGCACAAAAATTGGCAATCAGTGAAAGTACAGTAGAAAAACATATTGGTCTTGGAGTTAAACGCTGTACCTATTTTATGATGCAATTAACTAAAGAAGAAAGAACGGAAACAATGAAAAATAGTAAAAAAACACATCAAATAAGAGGAGAACGCTAATGACTAACGTTTATTCTCTTAATAATAATGACGATGAGGCGATGTTTGATCAAGCCAGCATTTGGATAGCTCGAATGGATCGAAGTCTAACTAAATCAGAGCAGGCAGAATTCAAGGCATGGTTGTCAGAAGATGAGCAGCACCAAAAATTGATTATAGAAATGGCCAGTATGTGGGATAAAATGGACTCTCTTGATCGCCTTGCTGATCTTTTTCCTGCATCAAATAAAACAGAACCTAGATTTTCACAATGGCCTGTAGCATTAGCGGCCTCTCTTATACTCGCGTTATTTGTCACTTTCTTTACCGATATTACCTTAAATTCTTTATTTCAAAAAGATCAACAGTTTGTCCGCTATGAAACGGCAGTAGGTGAAAGCAGCACGATTTATTTACCTGATAACTCGAAAGTTTTACTCAATACCGATAGTGTATTGTTAGTGCGTTATACCGATGAGTACCGACTACTTGATTTACAACGTGGTGAATTACATGTTGAAGTTGCTCATGACAAAGCAAGGCCATTAAGCGTAGTTGCTAATCACAAAGTCATTCAAGCTGTAGGCACTGCATTTAGCGTACAAGTAAAAGCGAGTGAAGTAGAGCTTATTGTTACTCACGGTAAAGTTATTATTGGTCAACTCAATGAAGAGCAAGAGGTTAATGAGAATGCACTTGTCATACCTCAGAGTTCTCTTGCGGTTTCTAAAGGTGAAATTGCTTCATTGGCCACCGCTAATACCGGGGTAGATAGTGTATCAATTATTGATAATAAGTTGATTAAACAAAATTTATCTTGGAGACAAGGAAATTTAGTCTTCAATGGTGAAACCTTAGCTGAGGCAATGAAAGAAGTCAGTCGTTATACGTCTGTTACTTTTGAAATTGCTGATGAAGATTTGAAAGAAATAAAAATCGCAGGTCGTTTTAAAACCGGCGATATTAAAGGATTAATCGCCGTGTTAAATCATAATTTTAATATTAAAACTGATCGAGTGAATAAAGGATTAGTGGTATTAAGAAAACAAAGCTGATTGATATGTCATTCAGCTAAAAAAACTCCCTTTGCTAAATAAAGTTATATGTTCAGTTTACAACTGAGCTCGATTTTATTTAGCACTTTTAATTATTAATTCACTCTACTTAAACAGCAGCACTTTACCTCTAAAGTGTCATAGTCGAGTGCTCTTTTTAAACTTATAGCATAGTAAAAGGATACCATTAGATGACCTCCACTGATAATTCAATTCAAAAATTGCACGATACTGAAGAGGTTCAAACTTCATTTTTATACGTATTATTTATCTCTTCCGTGGCAGCTATCGGTGGTTTTCTATTTGGTTTTGACTCCGGTGTCATTAATGGCACAGTTACGGCGTTAGGAAATGCCTTTAACGCTAGTGATGTAGCTAGCGGTTTCAATGTGGCGTCGGTGCTATTAGGTTGTGCGGTTGGGGCCTTGATGGCAGGACCGATATCTGATCGTTTTGGCCGTAAGCCTATCATGATCATTACAGCAATTATCTTTGCTATTAGCGCATTTGGCTCAGGTATATCAAGTTCATCTGCTGAATTTATTTTTTATCGACTAATTGGTGGCCTAGGCATAGGCGCTGCATCAGTTCTAGCCCCTGCTTACATTGCTGAAGTGGCGCCAGCAGCGTTACGAGGTCGTTTAGCTACTTTACAACAATTAGCTATTGTACTTGGCTTGTTTGCTGCTTTTTTAAGTAACTTCCTGATTGCTTCTGTTTCTGGTGGCGCCGAAGCTATACTGATGCTTGATATTGCTGCTTGGCGTTGGATGTTCTGGGTAGAGTTACTACCAGCAGTGTTATTTTTACTGGGTGTGATACTCATTCCTGAATCACCACGCTACTTAGTGGCTCAAGGTAAGATTGAGGAAGCAAGAAGCATATTCAAACGCATTGCAACAGGCATTGAAGATGAGCAAATAGCAGAAGTTAAAAAATCCCTGCATGGCGATAAAAAACCTAGTATCGCCGATCTTTTTATTGATGGTAAGAAAAAAATTCATCCAATTATTTGGGTTGGTATAGGGCTGTCGGTATTTCAGCAGTTTGTCGGTATTAACGTGGTTTTTTATTATGGAGCTGAGCTTTGGCAAGCGGCAGGTTTTGACGAATCACAATCGTTATTTATAAACCTTATCGCAGGTACAACCAATATAATCTCTACTTTCATTGCTATCGCCCTAGTGGATAAAATTGGCCGTAAACCGTTATTACTGGTGGGTAGTGTTGGCATGTTTATCAGCTTAGGTGCTCTGACCTTTATTTTTGGTACAGGTGGTTTAGACGAAGCAGGTAAATTGGCCTTAAGTGACACGACAGGCACAGTAGCCTTGGTCATGGCTAATTTATTTGTGGTGTTTTTTGGCTTAAGTTGGGGGCCTATCGTTTGGGTTTTATTAGGGGAAATGTTTAATAATCGTATCCGTGGTGCTGCTTTAGCTATCGCTGCAAGTGCTCAATGGTTAGCAAATTTCGCCATTACCATGACTTTCCCTATATTGTTAGGCAGCTTTGGTTTGGCTGGCGCCTATGGCTTATACACAGTATCAGCATTACTAAGTATTTTCTTTGTAATCAAATATATAAAAGAAACACGCGGCGTTCGTTTAGAGGAGATGTAGTCGTTTTCTGAATCATCTCCCCAATTTATGATGGTTTTTTAAATCATTAGCTGGGGAGACTTTTAACGGCTGTCAATGCGTACCTGAGCTAGTTAAAGTTGCATCTTTTGCGAGTTAGGTAGAGAAATTAGTCATATCCATTTGGAATAGCGATAAGTAAATATGAGCACTTCTAGTATTATCCCTGTAAATAATAATCCTTTAAACCTTGTTGCTGATATTGGCGGCACAAACATCAGACTTGCCATAAGTGACAGCAATAACATGCTTATCGGTATTGAAACTTATCAATGTCGAGATTTCTCTTGTTTACTCGACGTAATCCAATGTTACTTCACTGAAAATAAAATAACAAAAGCCAGTATTAATGCTTGTTTAGCTATTGCATGCCCGGTAGATACTGACATTATCTCCATGACGAATTTACCTTGGCAGTTTTCCCAAACAGAACTAAAAAAAGCACTGAAATTAAATAAATTAATACTGATCAATGATTATACTGCAATCGCCATGGCGATTCCGATGCTAACAGATAAGCAAAAAGTTAAAATTGGTGGCGGTACCGCAATAGCAAATAAAACCATTGCTGTTTGTGGGCCTGGCACAGGATTAGGCGTTGCCAATTTAATACCGCTCGTTAATAAATGGTATTGCTTAGGAGGTGAAGGGGGCCACGTCGATTATGCTCCAATAGATGATAAAGAAATCCAAGTTTTACGATATATTCAAGGTTTTAAAAAACGAGTTTCTTATGAGCAATTATTGTCTGGTTACGGTTTAGAGCAGATATATCAAGCATTACTCAATATTGAGCAAGAGGATCGTTTACCTCAACAAGCCACTAGCTTAACGGCTCAAGAAATCAGCACTCAAGCATTAATTGAAACTTGCACACTCAGCCAACAAGCATTGGACTTATTTTGTAAAGTCTTGGGAAGTTTTGCAGGCAACCTCGCTTTAACAATGAATACTCAAGGAGGGGTGTATATCGCGGGTGGTATTGTCCCGCGTTTTATTGAATACCTTACAAATAGTGATTTTAGACTACGCTTTGAAGCTAAAGGGCGTATGTCATCTTTGAATAAAGAAATCGCCACCTATGTCATAACAGAGAAACAACCTGGTTTATTAGGTGCTTCAGTATATTTAAATCAAGATTTGGCAATAAATTAGGAGAGCATCAACAGATCGATATTAAATCTTTCGCAAACTTTAATTGATTTCAAATCCAGAAGCTGGTTTTCATCACTGAGTTTGTTTGAGCTGCACTATGATCATATTTTTACCGCTTAAGCTAGCAATTAGTTGAGTATTAACGGCCTTTTGTTCTATTGATGACAACTTAATTAAGTGGCCAACAGGTACACTACGGCTATTATTTTGAGGCGTAGTGACAATCATATTGTCAGTAAGGCTATAGGCAAAAAATAAACTATCAGCTGCCAATTCAACGGTGACAGTCTGTTGCTCAATATAGCAGTTAACATTAGGTGAGAATGTCAGCTGATTAGTCATAATGTTGAAATCTTTAATTCCCCCATTTACTAAAGCGCCATGAGTCTTACTGCCGCCATCAAAGCGAGCGATATCCAGTAAACTAGTTAGTTCATCAACATCACCATTACCGTGATCTAAGATTAAACCTTTACCTTCAATCAGTACTAAATTACGTTGATAACCAGCGAAGTTTGAAAAATTACCATCATTGACCACACTGGCAATACTTAAACGCCAATCAAAGTTATCCAAAGTACCGCCATCACTAATGGCTAATTCAGTGGTATGGCCTAAACCATTTTTCCATGGGATAGTTTTGAAGTTTTCTGGAGAGAATAGTGTAAGCATGGTGACCTTTAGTATAATTTTTTTGCCATATTATACCAATTGAAAACATGAATCGACCAACTTAGCGTTAGGTAGCGAGCTTAGAACGAATAAAATGAGTTAAACATAGTTACTCTATATTTCATTAATTTTGTGATGTTATCAGTTTGTTACGAAACTCCCGAAGGGCGAGTTGAAAATGCTTACAGGCGGCGTTACTGAGTTTGACAAGGACGCTGCATGGATGCAGCTTATTAGAGATTGCAGGAGCATATTCTCCTGAATAACCATTCTCTTCAATCAATGCCTTGCCTCTAAGCCTTTTAATTCTCGCTAAGTGCTCAATAAACTAGTACGATTGGTATGAGCCTTCAGCTTGCTCACTAACCCCTTGTATTAGTTCTTTTTATTTTCATCGTAAGGCTCATACGCTTGATTCCTTTCAACATGATGTTTGTTCGATTATCTTCGAGTTACTTTTTTTATTTTGCCCTGCTAGGTTTAATCTCCCCTTACTTGGCCATTTTCCTTGACGGACAAGGCTTTAACTCTCGCCAAGTCGGTGAAATTCTTGCCATTATGACTGCAACAAAAATTGTTGCACCAAGTTTGTGGGCAACATTTGCAGATAAATCAGCACGACCTCTATTTATTATACGACTCGGTGCTTTGTTAGCGCTGGTTAGTTTTAGCTTACTTTATTGGTTCAGACAGTATTGGCCGATCACCTTTTGTCTCGCGCTTTTTACCTTATTTTGGACTGCAATTCTACCGCAACTGGAAGTGCACACGTTAAATTCAACTAAGCAAAGCAGTAAAATCTATGCACGTATTCGCTTATGGGGAAGCTTGGGCTTCATCGTATTAGCAGTAGTGGCAGGTGAGGCAATAAGTCGTTTAGGTTATCAAGTATTTACCAGCTTAGGTGTTATTATTTTGGCTGGTCTATTTATCAGCACTTTGTTACTAACGCCTAAAAAAGGGGTAAAGTTAAATAAAGGCAAAACCAATGCTCCTGAACCCATTGTTAATAAACTCATTGATGGTCGTTTTATAAGCTTCTTTATCGCAGGTTTATTATTACAAATCAGCTTTGCGCCTTATTATGGTTTTTTTGCCTTGTTTTTACGTGACTTTGACTACTCTGGCGTGGCCGTTGGTTTATTCATTGCTTTGGGCGCTGTAGCTGAAATTATTGCATTTATCTATATGGGCTCATTGTTTAAACGCTTCACTTTGAACTCATTATTAGTTTTTAGTTTAGCCATTACCGCCTTGCGTTGGTTTTTGATGCCTGTGGTTGCCGACTCAGGACTCTGGCTTGCAATAAATCAATTAAGTCACGCTGCTAGTTTTGCTATTTACCATAGTGCGAGTATGAAGTTTATTTCTTCGCACTTTACTAAGAGTCAGCAAAGTAGAGGGCAGGGGGTCTATTTAGGTGGCGTATATGGTGTTGGCGCTTATATTACAGGATTACTTTGGCTAGGTGGAGAAGGGGCGAGTAATGCTTTCATCATGGCTGGTACTAGTGCGTTACTGGGTGCAATCATTATGGTTTTTAGTAAAAAATAATGGCGACATTCTTTTAGCTACACCAAATTGCAGTATAATATCTCACATTGATAAATTATAAATAAGGAAGACTTACAGATGAAACATATTTTAGTGAAAAAAATTGCTTCTACAATTGTTATTGCATTGGTCGTAGTCACTACATGGCAGGTTTCTGCTAAAGATATTAGTCAAACCGAATTGCAACAGGTTATGAAAAGCGATCACCAAGTTGTGGTACTTGATGTCAGAACTGTAGAAGAGTTTGAAGAAGGACATATACCTAGCGCTGTTAACATCCCACATAAAGAACTTGAGGCGCGATTAGCAGAGTTATCTGGTGCTAAGAATACACAAGTCGTTATTTATTGCCGTTCTGGTAGAAGGGCAGAGGTTGCTAGACAAGTACTTGAAAAAAATGGCTTCAATCAGTTAGACCATTTATCAGGAGACTTTAATGAATGGAGCAGTAACAAGCTGCCGATAATTAAAGTGAAATAAAAGCTGATAATTACTTGAAGCTAATAAAAAGCCACACGCTTTATTTACTGACTTTAATAAAATATGTGGCCTTTTTGTATTCATAAAGCTTTAAAGTTCACTTCGAAAATTAAACGCAAGCGTTAAACTGTGCAATAGCTAAGCGATATATGCTTTTACTGGTGACCAAACAGCCAGCTCGTTGCCGCTAGGCTCAGTAAAATGAAAGCGTCGTCCCCCAGGAAAAGAAAAAATAGCTTGGCTAATAATTCCACCTGCCTTTATCACGCGTTGTTCGGTAGCCTCTAAATCGTCACTGAGTAATACCAAGAGACAAGCGCCGTTCTCTGTTCTTGATACCAATTCAGATAAAAAGAAGCCACCTTCAATGCCTGAATTGCTAAAGGCCGTGTACTCTTCACCATAATCAATGAATGACCAGGCAAAAGCAGTTTCGAAAAAAGCTTTGGTTGCTGGAATATTTTTTGCGGGTAACTCTACATAATTAATCACTTCGTGGGGTGTCATAGATGAAGCCTCCTATTTATACACACTATAGCTCGATGTTTTAGTTTATTTTTCGTTGCTAATACAGGTAATACTATTTATTTTAGCCAAAATTATTTTTAAGCAATTTGATTCTTTGCTGCTAATTAATATACATCTTTCATGTTATGAGGTTATTATTATTTTTATTGCCATAAATATCAAGGTGATACCGCCTACAAACTCAGCCTTACTCTCTAACCATATGCCACCTTTAGTACCAACTAATACACCTAGCCAACTAAAAGTAAAAGTAATTGTGCCAATAATAAAACAAGCGATGAACGGGTTAACGGGCATAAGTGTTAAGCTAAATCCTGCTGCCATTGCATCAATACTGGTAGCGATAGCTAGGATTAGCAAAATTCGATGAGTGATCTTACTTATATCTTCTTCTATTCCTTCAGAGAATGAATCAAAAATCATTTTGGCGCCGATGAGGGAAAGTAATATAAAAGCAATCCAAGGTGTATATGATTCAGCCCAACTTAATATCCCTTTCCCACCAAGGTAACCCATTATTGGCATGACTCCTTGAAAAAATCCAAAATACAGAGCAACAATGAGACCTAATGGGGCGACTTTGCTGTGTTGTTTGGTAGCTCCTAAACCGATAGAAACGGCAAAGGCATCCATGCTTAATGCAATAGCGAGAATAATGACTTCTGTCATGTGAGATGTCCTAAATTAAAAAGTTAACACGGTGATTAATGCGTTAGGCTATTGATGAGCTGTTCTGACAATAAACAAAATACTTAAAACTGCACATTTAAAAAGCTTTATTTAGCCACTTGTCAGGGATATTGTTTGTTTTCTTAAGCAGTGATGAAGAGTCTTTAATTTGTGCCAGGCTTAGTCGCTATTATTTGATAGTTTTTTCCTAGCTTAAGTTGACAATTATCACTAAAAATCACTTTAATTATACCAAATACTTACCACAATGGTTGATGGCTGAAAGGAGCCACCACTTTGAGATTGGGTGATATTATCAATTTTAATATTTGGTTGTGTCGCTAACCAAAGGTTAATTTCACCTTCTAAACCGTGATCTGTTGCGGTATCTGATTTTGGCAGAAAGCCTACTTTGGGTCGTAAAATCTTAGTAAATATTTTAACTTCCATGAGAGCCCCGTATTTCTATTTACGTTAAATAAACTAACAAGTTAATAAACAACTAAATAATCAATTCAATAACCTTATAAAAAGGTTATGTCAAAAATTAAGATATGTCATTAAAAATGACTATTTAGCAAATATACCCGCTCCACTTGAATATGCTCGTTTCAGGAAGTCTGAGCGATTCATAATCAAGGAACATTTTTTTATTAAGGGTCATTCAGGAGAATTTGCTCCTGCATTCTCTAATAAGCTACATCCATGTAGCGTCCTTAACAAGAAATGTAACGCAGAGTATGATTTGCTCAACCTTCCCCAAGGGGCTGGTTTAGAAACGCTTTATGCTGCGTTATTGATTTCGACAATAGAATAACTATTCTCTTCAATCAATGCCTTGCCTAAAGGCGCTTCTATTTCCAGCTGAATCATGCATCTTCAAGTGGAACGGGTATATATGGGAGATCAAGCGAAGAAACCTGTACACAAGTCAACTGTATTAGGCCATTATTTTTGAGTAAAACAGGGCTTTGTTTACATTGATTTGTCTGTTAATTGTTCCTTGATTGGCATTAATCGAGTGACTTAAGTAGGCCCTTGATCTCATCTCTGACGGAATCAATTGATGCTATAATGTTATCCACTGTTTGCTGACTCGTTGAAATTGTCTCCCAATGAACAGACCAAACATCTTTTAGTTCAGTTGTTTTTATTTTTACGTCATCATTAGTAAGAACACTCAAATCATCTATCAGACCAACAATAACCCATCCTTTTCTTGGGTTGCCTTCTTTTATATCGTCATCATAGTAGGCTGAATAAACGAGCTGTTCTAAAGAGGATAAATTTTTAAGCATCTCAAAACTAGCGGTTCTCATATTATTATTATTTTCAGAAACCTCCATACGCCACACATTGTAAGAAAAACCTACTAGGGTAAATAATAGGCTAAATATGACCGTTCTCTGATATAAATTAACTCTGTTATCAGTTTGGTTATCCATAGTTCTGTTCACCGTTAATGTTTTGAAAATAGCTAATAGAATAGTTGGTTTAAATGAGTAATAAAGAAAAAACCCAATAGCTTTTCTCCTTTTATATCAGCTGAATGTATCATCTAATAGAGACAAAAACTTTAAATATGTATTTCACCAGACATATAATCTACCGCATTGCCTGTCAAAATAACGCGTTCACCGATCAATTCACAATCTACTATTCCACTTCGTTTCGATAGTTGGCGACCTTTTAATAACGATAAGTTTAGTTGTGAACTCCAATAAGGTGATAATTCACAATGGGCAGAGCCCGTGATAGGGTCTTCATCCACGCCTAGCTTAGGGAAAAAGCATCGACTAACAAAATCTACATTATTGCCTGCAGCCGTAACAACGACACCTCGGAGATCTAGCTTCGACCACATAGATAAATCAGGGACAAGATTTTTAACTTCTTCTTCACTTTCTAAAACAATGACATAGTCGAAAGAGGCCATTACTTGTTTAGGCACAATATTGCCTAAACCGGCTAATAAGTTCTTAGGAGCATCAATAATTTCTGGGCACGAGGCAGGGAAGTCCATACTAAAACCTGAATCATTTTTAGTCACAATTAATTCACCGCTTTTAGTCTGAAATTTAACCGAGGGTGATTTAAAGTCTAAGTGTTCATATAATACGTGTGCTGCGGCTAAAGTTGCATGGCCGCAAAGATCTACTTCATCACGCGGCGTGAACCAACGCAATTGAACTTCCTGTGCAGTGGCAACAAAAAAAGCCGTTTCTGATAAATTGTTCTCTTCAGCAATTTTTTGAAGGACTTCATCATCTAACCATTCATCTAATGGGCATACTGCTGCAGGGTTTCCTTCGAATACGCGAGATGCAAAGGCATCGACTTGATATATTTTTATTTTCATGAAATTCCAAATGTGACTTTAGCAAAACCTAACGGCTATTAAAGTCCAAAATAAATATTAATTTAAGGCAGTGTAAGAGACAAATTATAGGTGTTTATATGTTGGAAACAACAGGGTAAATATGTCTGTTTTCTACTTTTACGCGCTATGCCTTTTATTGTTTAACCAATGCTGACTTCACAATTGCTAAACCAATAAGCCCTAACAGTGCGCCTGTAACTTTATCAATATAAAAGGCTGCTTTGGTAAACTTACCTCGAACAGTTGGCGTTGAAAGAAGATAAATAATCGCTAAGTCCCATAAAAATACCACCATGGTCATCCAAATGCCTAACCCTAATTTAAAAGCAAAACCTACGTCAGGCGTGAGAACAACGGTGAAAAGACTAAGGTAAAATAATAAATTTTTTGGATTTAATATTCCAGACATGAATCCAGTAATAAATTCTTTTAAAAATGTTGATTTATTAGCTGTTTCACTAGTCGACTCAGACAGAACTACGTTGTTGTACGAACTTTTACTCGCACGTAACGCTTGCACGGCGAGATAAATCAAAAACAGCCCACCAATGATTTTTAGCACAATCATCAGTGTCACTGACGCGGCTAAAATCGAACCGACACCAATCAAACATAAGCTGATATATAGTGCGTTAGCTGAAGCTATACCTAGGGCCACACCCATAGCGTTTTTACCTTCGTTTTTGATTGCGCTTTTTACAACAAGCACAAAATCTGGTCCAGGGCTTAACAACGCAAGAAAATGCGCTATGGCAACCGTTACGAAAATACCAAATAAACTTATGTCCATATAAAACACCTTTATTAATTGTCGAAATGAGCGCTAATTTCCAATAAAAAATAACACTATTGTCATTGGGATAAATTGCATTGATTAAATTTTTCTTGATAACCAATGCATAATATTTAACAAAAATTGCTCGTTTTGTTCTGCACCTTCTGCAATAACGCCCATCTTCATTTTTTCTTTACCGCTGACTTGCGCAGTAAACATAGCAGCTTCACCAAAGATGACAATTCTGCCTTTATCAAATTCCAATGTAGCTCCTTGATTCCAACCCTCTACTGATATTTCAGGTGTATCGGCTGGAAATTCCCATGATTTTTCCGGCATATATGACATTGCAGAGTCACCAAAAACAAGTAAGGGTTTAGCGTTAGCCGGAGACAGAAAAGCCTGACCTGTAAAGGATTTGACTGATGTTATCTCTTCTTTTATGCCGGTCCCTTTTAAAATAGGGTGGGCAAGCAAAGTACCTTTATTTACTGCAAATAACTGTGCTTTGTTAGTTAACTCTTCGACATAACCATTATTAAATTGGAAACCAAAGATAGCGGCCATATCCTCTGCAGCTTTAGGAAATGGCATATGGTCTGCAATCAAAAAGAGTGAACCACCACCTTTTACCCATTGATAAACGGCTTCAATTTCCTCTCTGGAAAATGCAGAATAATTAGGTAAGTCCCAATTTTCTACGTTTTTAATATGTAATGCATTGGATATTATTAAAATATCAGCACGTGCTAAAGTTGTTTTAGTAAACTTCTCAGTCTGCTTTTTAACTAAATAACCGTCACTTTCTAATATATCAACAAATGGTCGATACCTGCCATCCATAGTATGAAAATTATGGTGTGCTTCATCCAGGAGTACGACAGGGGATTGCGAAGTGGCAAATGTCCTTATTGTGTTTTTAGGTTTAAAACTTGTATCACCGAGTTGCTGAGCATGAATAGATAACGATATAAATATCATCAGGCTAGATAGTAATTTAATCACAAGAGTATCCTTATTCTTTATGTAAAGTTGACTATAGATAGTTACAGGTCAACGTCGCGATATGCGAGTGTAAAGAGTTGGCTAATATTGCTATGACGACATAAGTAGCCAACTATTTTAGTTATGTTTAAGCGTCTTCAATTGTGTTGATTATACCCCTATCAATGAATACTTCTTTCGCGACTAACATGCCATTTAAGGCTGCTGGAAAACCTGCATAAACGGCCATTTGTATAATAACTTCACGTATTTCTTCAGGTTTACAACCAACATTCAACGCGCCGTTAATGTGGACATTCAGTTGCGGTTGGCAATGTCCTAATGCCGTCAAGGCGGCAACGGTGGCTAATTCCCTACTTTTAAGATCAAGCCCAGCTCTTTGATAAATATCCCCAAAAGGAAATTCTATTGTATATTTCGCTAAGTCTGGAGAAATTGAAGCTAAACTATCAATTACTTTCTGACCTGCTTCACCATCAATTTCTTTTAACTTATTAAGTCCTGATTTATAACGTTGATTATTCATTAATACTCCGATGCTAGTCTTTGTGTTTATTCACAATACTAGAATCTACTACTTAGAGTTAACTCTAAGTCAAGCGATAAACCTTTAATCAATTATTGTTCGGTAATACTGTATTTTCTGTCTCAACATCTGAAGGTGAGACTGTTCTTCTGCAATTTTTTCTTCTAGCAATACGGCATGTTTTTCTAAAATTTGCATTCTCAATTCAGAGGTTGATAGACCTATATTTCTCAAATCAGCATATTTTAAAATTTGCTTAAGTGGCATGCCTGTCTCTTTTAAGCGCTTAATAAATTCGACCCATACCACGTCTTTTTGAGTGAAATTACGGTGGCCACTAGTGTTACGCTCAATTTGTTTTAATAAACCCATTTTTTCATAATAACGCAGAGTATGAGGTGATATATTGGTTAATATTGAAAACTGTTTAATATTCATATCACTCTCTCAAGTATGAGGTATTGATGGCATTGTTAATTATGAATTAATGATTTCTACCGAATAAGAAATGCTAATTGTTGGTTGTAGCATTAAACACACGTGACAATACTTGTTAATCGCTTCTTCAATTGCCTTATTAACTTGAGAATCGGTAACCTTTTCAGCCTCAATTGTAAAATGTAAATTCACTGATTTATATAATCTAGGTTCACTTTCTGTCAGCTTATAGGTCAAGCGGTTATGTAGACTTTTAAGTTCAATGTTATTGTCTTTGAAATAAAGTGCGACATCGGTAGCACTACAAGAGCCTAATGCAGATAACAATATTTCTGTTGGGCAAGGAGCTGATTTACTGTCAGCATCAATGAAAACCTCGAATCCCGCGTCTGTAACAGCATTGAAGCGGCAATCACCTTGCCAAGTAACATTAATAGTCATAATTATCCTTTTAAATCGTGCTACACGGTCACAACTAATTGTGACCATGATGGATTACTCGTCATACTTATTTCTAGCTAATAAGTGTTTGGTAAGGGTAGGGGGAACGCTTTAATCTTGTTGTGTTAGCTGCAAAATTCATTTAATACTTTTAACGCTAATTCAGCTTTTTCTGATTGAACAAAAATATGATCGTGATAATAAGCCGCTATTACATTAGCGCTTATATTATTAGCAGCCAACTTACCTGAGACAGCTGCAGTTAGGCCAACAGCATCGAGGCTTGAATGTATAGTTAAGGTAATTCCTCGAAATACAGACTCAAAAGGAAGTTGGTGAGCAAGCGCCATCTCTTTAGTGATCACTAAAGTTAACCCTTCAGATTCACGAAAAGACGCTAATGGTGATAAAGCATTATAATCAATATAATCACCTTGGACTGAGCAAAAAACAAATTCACCAGCGATTAAATTAGGCGACATAGAGGCTAATAGCGTATCTAAATTGGTTTCACCAATCATGTTAAAATCCTTTGTGGTTATGCCCTTATATTGGGCTAAATATTACAGAGCAAAATTTTAAGAATTACTAAAATAGTTGTTTTCCGTTTGATTGGCCGGATTATATCTTGCTTATAAGCTTGCCCATTGCTGTTTTAAGCCAATAAGGTGAATAATACCAAAACACAAACAAATCAAAGAGCTCCACACCCAAAATTCAGGGGAACGGCCCATTGGTGAATTGACAAAAAAGAAACCAGCAATACCACGAGCTAAATAAACAAGTGTAATTAAAATAAGAGCTACACGAATTAAAGGTAAGCGAAAAATAATACCTGCCGCAGAAAATGCGTAAAGAGACCAAATAGAGAGAACAAGTACAATACCACTGGTAATTAAGGTCGGTTGAAGACTACCTTGCTCGGCAAGTACCGCCATTTGTTCTCCTGCGCCAAAAAAACGATACCAAGGGGCACCGTAGTAAATACAGCCAATATGAAGAATAGCGACAATGGCATTTAAGGTACCAGCAACAATTAAAAAAACATTCATATTCTGATAAAACCTCCGTGTTACCTAATGCCCTGATAAGCAGTCAAAAATGGCTGCTTAATCGTTAATAAAGAAGATTAAGCAACTGATTTTTTTAAGCTCATCAATGTATCTCTGAGTAGGGAAGAAACTTAATCAAATTGGTATTATTGCGCTAATTTTAATTCGCACGCTTCAACAGTCTGATAGATCAGAGTGTTAATTGTCATCGGTCCTACACCACCTGGTACGGGGGTATAAGCTTTAACACGATTGACCAAAGGTTTTAACTCAATATCCCCGACGCCACCTTCATGATATCCAGCATCAATCACGACAGCATCATCTTTTATCCATTCTGCTTTTATGAATTCAGGCTTACCTACAGCACCTACAATGATATCTGCATTTTTTATAATATTATCAAGTCCAGTTGTTTTTGAATGACAAATAGTAACCGTACAGTTCTTATTTAGCAGCATCATTGCCATTGGCTTACCAAGAATTGGACTTCTGCCAACGACAACGGCATGTTTGCCTTCTAGCGGTATATCATAAGCTTCTAAAATTCGAATGATACCTTTGGGCGTTGCGCTGCCGTAAGATGCTTCATTCATCGCCATTCGACCGAACCCCCAGCAAGTTACTCCATCAACATCTTTAGATAAATCAATGGAATCAAAACATTGTCTTTCATTAATTTGTGGTGGTACTGGGTGTTGTAACAAAATGCCATGAATATTGGGATTGGCATTAAGTTTTTCAATTTCAGCGAGTAGCTCTTCTGTCGTTGTCTCTTCTGACATTTCAATTTTCAATGAATCCATACCAACGCGGGTACAAGCGTTTGCTTTCATTTTTACATAAGTTGCTGATGAAGGATCATTTCCCACTAGGATGGTGGCTAAGATAGGTACTGCACCGTTACTTAATTCCTTAAGACGTGCGACTCTTGAGCGCAAATCTTCTTCAGACTTTTTAGTAACGCTTCTCCCATCTAGAATCAATGCTGACATATATACAATCCTTAACTACTACGTTATTTGTTTAAAAACTAACACCCAAATAATGGGCAAAATTCAGGTAACTAGAATAAGCGACAGAGAAGCAAAAGCCAAATATATTTTATCTTTATTTAACAGCTTGTTATGAACAGTTACCAGTTTTCTATAGATAATTTTGGCCATTGCTCTTGCCACTTTATCGCTTTGTCTTCATAAATAGTTTGGTTTACCAATACCTTGTTTGGACGAACCCTTAAGGAAAACATATCTTGGAAGCCATAGGGAGCTATAAACTCTAATTGACCTCTATTCATCCGCATTGCCATACAAGCTCCAATAACAGGCCAAGTAGATATCGATTCTTGAATGCTATGATATTGGGCCTTGGGTATACCAAAACGTTCTTCATACCATAAATGTACCCGAGCAATGTTCTTGATATCAAATGGAATACTGATATTAGAAAAAGTCTCTGTGAATGAGCGAATATGGCTATTTTCTGCCGCCCAACTCAAATCATTATCATCCCAATACAAGATATCAATGTCCTTTATATAGGTGTTCAGTTCATAGCCATGAATCACGTTCCATACATTTTGAAATATAATGCCTGCGCCCACCCATGCATTGGGAAGCTTAGCAATTTCCTCTAATATTTGAGACATGCCATCCATTGTCATTACAAACTCAGTTAATAAATTAAGTTGTTCATTGAGAGAAAGATGCTGACCATTTAATAACTTGTTTTTCATGTGTTGAGCTATCTACTTGAGGTTAGTTAAACCTCTCTAAGAGGCTTAGGGTTGTTTTCTAAAACAGTAAGTAAGGAAAACAGGGTGTTATTAGTTTCTTATGTAAGTGCGTAGTCATTGTTCTGAGAATTATTTCAGTGATGCTCGAACACGCTCACGAAGTCTTGGCAGTAATTCTATCTCGAACCAAGGGTTCTTCTTAAGCCAAATATTATTCCTAGGGCTAGGGTGAGGGAGTGGAATGACATCTGGCCAATAGGTTTTCCATGACTTGACCAAATCAGTTACTGAAGTGTTGGTTACGTCCATATGGTATTTCTGCGCATAACTACCTAACACAATAGTAACTTCTATTTGGTTAAGGTGAGCAAGAATTTTCTCTCTCCATGCTGGCGCGCATTCTTTTCTTGGCGCAAGATCTCCCGTTTTTCCCGATCCAGGAAAACAAAAGCCCATAGGTAAAATAGCTACCTTTTGTGGATCATAAAACTCTTCTCGCGTGACTCCCAGCCAATCGCGTAATCGTTTACCGCTCGCATCGTCAAAAGGTACCCCTGAAGTATGAACTTTTATGCCAGGAGCCTGACCAGCAATTAAAATCTTGGCCTTTGGATGTACTTGTAGAACAGGTCGTGTGCCATGCGCTAGTTGTGAAGCACAAATGGAGCAACGTTTTACTTCGTTAAGGAGAGATTCAAATTCCGACATGTGTATCCTAATATCCCTGCAAGAGGTTGAGCAGTGTGGGCAAAATATGAGAGAACAACTCTTAGGTTAAACATATTTTTCTATAATTTGCTTTACGATGTCACCCATGGTTGTCGCATATATATCAGGTTGGCGATATAAAGGGTGATAGATAGCGCCTGAGCGATTAATATATGCAGCCTTCATTCCTACCGATAAAGCACCGTGAGTATCCCAATCATGAGTAGCTACTAGTCTCAAAGACTCTAGCGGTTGATCTAATTTTTTAGCTGCAAATTTATAAACCTTAGGATCAGGTTTAAAGCTACCCGTTTCTTCAACTGAAATGATCTCTTCAAAATATTCCATTAAACCTGCATTGTTCATTTGAGTTGATATGAGGTTTAGCGATGAATTTGAAAAAGCCACAGTACGAAAACCAGCAGACTGCAGCTTAGCAAGAGCAGGCTTAATATCAGTGTGAGGAGGGAGGCTAGCAAAACCTTTAAGAATAGTATCACGTGCTACGTCAGACAGGTTTATCCCCTTGCGAGCAGCAATCGATTCAAGCATAGTTCCGGCTAAAGTGGCGAAATTAGTGTGAACATCCGTCATAATACAAACAGTAGATGAATGCAAAAGCATAGAAAACCATGTTGCCATCACACTTTCGTCACCAAAAGCTGTTTTGAACTTAGGTTTTAATGTACTGAGATCAAGTACGGTCTCATTTATATCAAACAATATTGTATGTCGTTTCATAAAAAACTCACTATGTAATTTACAGAGAGTAACCAATAGAAGTACTCTGTTTTACTTATTTTGTTGATGCTTACTATTAGGTAGATAAAAATTATTCAAACATTCGGCTTCACTTTGATTTACGCATTGTAATAAAGATGTCGTGGAATCACTCATCCCACTCCCCTTGGGAATAAAGAGCAATAAGGCCAGTAGGGAAAAAGTAATTGAGAAAGGGATATGTACTAACGCATAGCCAATATGTTCGCTTTTAGATAATGAATTATCAACAATCGCAATATAAATATGAATAAAAGTAACCAGCGTTATGGGTAGAAAAAATAAAATGAATAAATTGCCCGTGTATTCAATATTTAATAAAAATAATATTATTGCTAAAAAAACGTGTGCAATCGAAATAATAGGGGGGAGAGCCAACAATATTTTTAACATTTATTTTGAAAACCTATAATCATTGTTAATGGAATATTAACGCAGAGTAGAAAACTTCTTTAACTTCATAATACGCTGATTAAAGGTATATGCTTGTTAAAAATGGCTTTCGATAAACTCTGATGCACTGAAATTACTTTTGAAGGTAAATGCATACGGCGTATCTCCATTACTGCGAAGAAAATCTAATTTCTCTACTGCTTCTTCAATGGTTGGGACATGATCTACAGGCACCCACCATAAAACATAACTATCCTCAGGTATATTATGGAACCATTCTTTTTTACGTCTAAGAAAATTGCGATGGTGGGTTCTAAACATGAAATTTTTGAGGGTATCAGTAGAACTCCAAACAGACATATTCACGATGATATCAGGATCGGAGAAAGCCTGAATACTGGTAGCATCGCCATCCTCATCTTTCAAACGCCAGATAAAACCTTCACTTGATTCAGCTAGATTATTTACTGGCTCTAAATTATCAACGAATTCTTTAATTTCTGGCGCTTCCAACGAATACTTAGCTTTTGCAATGTTTAATTGTGCTAGGTGCATGTACATTATCCTTGATGGTAATACTCACTAATTGGGATGCTTTTATTACGTAGTTGCATGTAGATTGTTTACGATGAAAATATTTTTAGTTTTTGGAATTTTTCCAAAATTACAGGCTAATTTTAAAGGTAAATCTAGCCTTTAAATTGATTAGAAACTTTACTTAAACTGATAACTGATGTCAAAATCAAGAATTACTAAACTTCGATTGTACCTTTTAAGTATTGTACGGCTTTCCCTAAAAGATAAACCTTATTCTCTGCAACGTTACATATTATGTTGCCGCCGCGTTCAGATGCCTGATAGGCATTTAGTGTCGTTTTATTTAATTTCTCAGCCCAATAAGGTGCTAATCCTGTATGGATAGAGCCAGTAACGGGATCTTCATCACCTCCATTTGCAGGCCAGAAATAACGAGAAACAAAATCATAATTGTTTGATTTAGAGGTTACAACAACATCATATGGAGCAAGTAGCTTTAATAACTTATTATCCGTAACGACTGAAGTCACATCAATTTCTTTTTCATAAACAACAAAGTATGCTTGGTTGTTTAATAAGACTTCTTTTGGCTTGATTGAAAGGCCATTTAATAATGCTAATGGTATATCGCTAACTCTTTCAGGTGGTCTACTCGGAAACTCCATTTGAATATAACCATTACCCATTTTTGTAACAGATAAATTACCTACCGCTTCAGCGTAAAAATTAATCGTTGTTACACTATCGTTTTTAGCAAAAATAACAAATGAAGACGCTAATGTGGCATGACCACAAAAGTCAATTTCAGTTATAGGAGAAAACCAACGGATTTCATAATTGTGAATATCAATTTTTTTAACATAAGCGGTTTCAGATAGGTTATTTTCAATAGCAATAGATTGCATAAGTTCATCACAAAGCCAGTCGTTTGTAATAATTACCGCGGCTGAATTTCCTTTAAAGGCAACATCTGTGAATGCGTCAATAATGTTGATTTCTAATTCCATTTGAGAATCTAGCTCCAAAGTGATATTTGTTTTATTACGCCTTGTTAAGAGGCAACAAAACAGTTGGTTTGAATGAGCAAGGCCAACTGTTATTTCGACGCAAAGCGCTTGTTATATAATGATATAAATCTAACTTATAGTTTCAGTTACATCTAATGCTGCATTTAACGTTTGAGAGGTTTTAGGAAATGCAGAAGGATCTGTTATACCTTCTTCGTTAGTTAAGTCTCTAATGTTTTTTTGTACAGTAATAATTGCAAATAAGGCTAAAACAAAAGACATGCCGTAAAAGCCTTTTTCGCTTAATAACATAGTGGCATTTACAAGACCAATGACTAATAAAGCAATAGATGAAAAGAATGCAACCCAACACATACCTGAAAACATACTTGTTACCGGTATTCCTTCATATTTATCTCTTATTGTTTTTTGAAGTGTAACAGCGGAAAACATTGCTAATAAAAATACAGCAAAGTAAAAACCTTTTTCATTAAGTTCTAAAGTAGCGTTCCATAGACCTAATAAATAACCTAGAACACCAATAGCTAATACACCCCATGTAGCGAAGATATAAGCGGCGGTCGGTTTGTTAATATTTGAAGTGTTTAAATGCATTGTAAGTTCATCCTTGTTTTTGGTTAATTTTATCCCTGCTCGGGAAGCTTTAGATACATATCTAACGGCAGTTAAGTATATGCTACTGAATATGAGCATTTGCAATCCTTTACTCGCGTGAATTTCAATTTATTTACGTGTCCTTGCTTATTTCCTAAGCCAATCTAGATTGTATAAAAAAATAAACATGACTCTAACTCCTTTCAGATGCCTAACACCCTGTTAAATTATTTGTTATACAAGTTTATTGAATGACAGAAAACCCATTCAAAAAATTATTTATCTCTGTTTTATATTTAGCTTCTAAGTTTGTACCGGTATACGTTAAATATTGAGTTGAACCCGAAGCGTTTGAGAAGTAGTAACCAAGGTATTTAAATTTTATACTTTGGATAGTGCCAACCATTTCCATATAGATAACTTTATTACCATTTACAGTTCGATACTCTTTTTTTATCACTTTTGTATCTGGAGCAACTCCTTTCGCGTTCTCAAGAGCTGTTTTTGCTAATTCTTCAACATCCATTTCTATTTCTTCAGAAATAGCCATGGCATATAAGTCACCATTCTTTAATTCAAATGTGTACTCTGCTGATTCGTGACCGTTTTTATTTTTTTTGAATTTCCATTTCTTGGGATTTATAGAAAAAGAAGAATTAGTTTTGGTACTTTTTAAAGTAAAATTGGATTTAATGTGTTTTTCAAAAGTTTTGGGATTAATTGGGAGCTCAATATCATCAAAAGCTTTTCCGTCCTCATAAGTCCATGTTCCATCATTATTTAATATGACCAAATCACCTTCTTCGGTCACGGCTTTTTTACTCGCAATAACAATGAATGAAAAAGTACATAATAGTAAAACGATAAATATTCTCACAACGATCCTTAAGTCTTATAACGCCCGGTTAAGGGATAAAATGTAGTTGGTTAAAACACGAAGCATTAGCCAACTGTAGCGTGTCCGTACGATAACTTGTTATGTGTTTGAAGCTAACTTTGTATTTAGCTCCGTCAGAACACATTTTATCAAATGTGCACATGCTCCAACAGCCAATATAGGTGAAATAAGCGGCAATAAACTACTTAACTGGTTATCATCCGAAAAATATGAAATTGAAAGTATAAAAATAATTGGCACAACAACTAGAAAAACCGCAAAGCCAATGTGTTTGTTTACAATAGTTATTATTTCATTATCCGTAATTGAGTTCATTCATAAAGTCCTTTTTAAAAAAGAAAGTAGTCTATATGCTAAATACTGCAGAACACATAACGCAATTCTAAGCGAGAAATACAATTAGGCTCAAATGTGCCAAGCACGAGCGCAATCATCTATTATGTGACCTTGTTGACTTCCTTGTTAGATGTTTTTACACAGCTCCGTATTTTCAACTTGAGCTTTAACTTTTGCTAAAAACTCTTGGGTCATTTCTGCAGTGCCTCCAGCATTATCGATAGCCCAAATACTATCTGAAAACTGGGTGTAGTTTCTTAAACCAACTTTTAAAACAAAACAATTAGATTGCTTTAAGTCACTAACATTATTTTCAGAGATCAAATCTAATGAAACAGAGTGCGCATTCATTTCAGTTAAGATACCCATTTGCGCTTGACCGATGAACATTTTAAAGCCAAGACTACCTGCGATTGTCAAACCTAGAATAAATGATACAACACCAATAACAAAAGATTTCATTGTTCCTCCTTGAATACCTTATGCTTTTATTAAGAGCCACCGGTTATTTGTTCTGTCGATTTCTTGTGATGTGTTTATTTTACGAACCATTTTTCAATATCTTTGGGGTTAGATTTTATATACTTTCTAATGAATATGGCAACTATAAGATAAAAACCAACCATGATAATTGAGCCTCCTAGCCCAATATTATCAAATGCACCTTGGCGATAGAGACTCGCAGTGCCTGCGAAACAAAATGAAATATAAACAATCCAAAACGCCTCATGAGAAGGCTTTTAATTGTTGGCTAAAGTGGTGTCGTGAAGCAGAAATAGCCTACAATTGTGTGCCCTTGTTATATTTTTGTATTACAAAGCTGTCACTTACAAACAATACCAGAAATAAAAGCGTATTAGTAAACACATTGAAAAAACGCATACTACCCAACTTAGGTAACAAGGAACTTAAAATAGATAAACTAGGTAGTATGAAGAAAATTAAAATAGTTGGCCTAAAAAAGAGTAAATAAAATACCTTTGATTTTTCAGTTTATTTACTAGAAACGCACACGTTAATGTAAAGACAAAAATAAGAGGTAACTGTAACCAAACAATTAGAAGGACTGTTTCTATATTTCGGTTTAAACCGTCATCACCAAATAGTAAATTAATGAAGTCGACAAATAATAAAACCCAACTTACATTTTGAATAGTTAACCACTGTCCATTTAGAAATACAGAAGTAACAATACCTAGTATGATCAACAATACTTTCAAATTTTACCATCCTTGAGAAAATTATAACGTCCCAATTAATAGGCAAAAATTTGTTGTCTATAATAGCGAAGAAGGGGTATAAGCCAACTGTAAATTTTTCGTTTTATTGCCTTGTTGTAGGTTTAATTACCTACCTTTATTAAACTGTCTTTCGCATGGAATACCATCATTATCACCATCCATTTTGGTGTTGGGGCAATGCTTGGTAAAATACTTAGCCTCAGCATAAGATTTCATTTGCGAGCAATGTTGTCTGCCGTCGCACTTAAACTTCGTTTTGTGTTCTTGCTTTTTAGTTGTAACTTTTTTATCTGAATCTTTAGAGTACTGGTTAGCTGAACTTGTATTAGAAAAAGCAAAAATACAGCACAGGCTTATTAATATAATTGGATATGAATTTTTCAATGTGCACCTTCCTTGTGAACCTTATAAGCCCTCGTTAAGGGGCAAAAAATTGTTGGCTAAAATGTTGAAAACCCAAACTGGCAACTGTTTTTTGTCTTGCTTTACTAACTCGTTATGTTTGTTAGCCTCAAAATATATAAGTGCTATCAATAGTGAGCTGACTATAATACAAACTAAATTGAATAAGCCTTTCCAAAAGTAGGAATAATTACTTTTAAAGGATCCATGTTTAATGACTTAATTTCTTCATGAAGAGTCTCTATTGGATCATTATACCCCTCATCAGTTAACTTAAAAGTCCCAAAGTGAATCCCGATCATCTTTTTACCCTCTAGGTCTTTAAATGCTTGTAGAGAATCCTTTGGGTTAAGATGAGCGTCTTTCATGAACCATCTAGGCTCATACGCTCCAATTGGAATCAAAGAAAGATCGGGCGCACCGAGCTTCTCTTTAATTATTTTAAAGAATTTCCCGTATCCTGTGTCCCCAGCAAAGTAGATCTTATAAGAATTTTCAATATAGAACCCACCCCAAAGCATTTCTCTTTTATCGAATATGCCTCTGGCCGACCAGTGCTGCGAGGGAACAAAAGTAATTTTAGTTTTATTAGCTGTTATGCTTTGCCACCAATCCAGATCGATAGCGGCTTTAATTCCGTTATCTTCTAAAAATGACTTCGTTTTCAGCCCTGCAACGAATTTGGGAGCATCTCTATCTTTCAAGCGCTTGAGCGTATCAAGATCTAGGTGATCATAATGATTATGAGATATAAGAACGATATCTATTGAAGGCAGATCATCAAAGGCAATACCAGGTTTAATGACTCTCTTGGGTCCAGCAAATTGAACCGGTGACGCTCTGAGTGAATAATGAGGATCTGTTAATATGTTTAAATTATCAACCTGAATAAGAACTGATGCATGGTTGATTACAGTAATAATTGGTTTTACTGATCTTTGGCTAGCAGATTTAAACTGTTTGGAGTCGATCTCATCTGGCCAAGGAGTAGATTCACTCATACTCCCTATTTTCCAACTGAGTAGATCAAATATACCTTTGTCTTCAAAAGGCTCAATGTTATCAAATTTAGCACCATCAAAAGGGGCGTTAGTCTGAGCATGAGGTTGATATGTGCAGGAGGAGAGTAAAACGGTAAATATTAACGTTGATATTTTTTTCATTTAGCTTGCTCATTTTCTTCGTATTTATTTAAACCAAAACACATTACGTAATTCATAAACTTAGATAGTAAAGTAAAGGTTAATGAATATGTTTTCAATATTTAAGAAAGACCCAATTAAAAAATTGGACAAACGTTATGAAAGTAAACTTAAAGAAGCTATGAATGCACAGCGTAAAGGTGATATAAAATCTTACGTAATGATCACTGCTAAAGCTGAAAAATAAAGTACAGATTTTGGAACTACAAACCTATACTAATTGTGGGTAACACTGATACGTAGTTAACTGTTACGAGTCCGACTTAAAAATCTTGTTAGCTGCAATTGCATCAAGTTCGTTAACATAATTTTTTAATATCTTTAGTGTTACGGTTTCGCTTCCATTATATACAGACTTATAACTAGAAATAGCATGAGAAAACACTTTATCTGCTTCTTGCTTTAAACCAGATTTTTCATACAAGAAACCCAAACGAATATATGAGAATGAAAGACTCGGTGGTCCAATTTTTTGTAATAGATCATTAGATTGATCAGATTTTTGTAACCTGATTATAGATTCCATTGCAAAGATTGCTACTTCATGTGAACCATGAAGGTATTCTTTATGAGCAATCTCTATCTCTGTCTGTAAGAAATCAGAAGAAATATCATTAGCAAGGCTAAAATTCGAAGTAATGACGGCAAGTGCAACTAAACTCGATTTCATTAAAATTTTCATATTAATTTCCTTATAGATTATAAAAACTGCTAAGTATTTAAGCAGCTTGTGTCCATTTGAGCAACTTGTATGAGTTTGGAAGCTCATTCCTCAGTAGTTTCTGGTTATTTAGAGTTACTACTTTGAATAAACTTTTTACGGTTCCATCCAGCTAGATAGACCAAAATACCAAGAACTAACAAGCCTCCTACAATAGCAAATTGGGTGTCGTTACTTGAGACTTTACGTAAAACTAGTCCGCCGAAAACTAAAAACATCCCAGTAATTCTTATCGGGGTAAAATATTTTTGTTTCTTAAGGAGGATTAGTTTTGCTATCTCTCCAATGAATATTACTAATAAAAACACTACACTTATCCTCTAAACTTAATACTTATAACACTCTAATAACAGGCAAAAAAATGGTTGCTAAAATTAGCGACGCAGAAGCAAAAGCCAACTGTTTTTGTCCTTGTTTAACAGCTTGTTAGTTTACAATTACATCAACACTAATGAAAATGCACTTAGCCAAATTAGCTGAAATCCATATGATATTCGTTGATGGATACCAGGGTTACTTTGAGATTTTACTGCTTTAACCATGGTAAATAGATAATAAACAGCAGCGATAACAGAAACAACTGAAAAAATACGGAAATATAGAGGGATAACTTCTGTTGTAGGACTTACAGCCACTAATATTGGTGCTACAGCTAGCGAAAGTAACATAATAAAACCAGCCCAAGAATGTACCTTACAATTAAAAGTTGGATTCTTAGTAAAAGGATCAGCGTCCATTGGGAAATAGCCGGCTACCCAAGTACCAATACCATGAGCAATAACTGACCAACCAGCAATATTAACTAAAATTGAAACATTTGATAGTTGCGCCAAATACCAACCGAATAAGCTAAATAGAAAGCCTAGTGGATAGTTGTTAATTAAAGGAGACAATTTTTCAGTCGGGCTACCAGTTGCACCTAATTCACTACAAAATTGTTTTGAGTGGCTGTAACCAGCATAAAATCGACTTGCTACATAAACACTAATGAAAATCCAGATTGTTGCAATTAACCCTGAATAGATCGCAATACTTTCAAACATTACCAAAATCCTTTTTGCAAACTAACGGCCTGTTAACAGGCAATAAAATAGTTGGTTAAAATAAGCGCCGAAGGAGCAAAACCAACTGTTTTTCGTCCTTGTTTAAATTCTTGTTATTTTTACCTTTGTAACCCAATTTTTAAGGCATCAACTAAATAATAATCACTATTTTCTACACAAATATTATCAACTTGAGATAATATTTCTGCGCAGGGTATATTATATTTTTTACTCCCTGTAATAAGGCTACTAAAGTGTTCAAATGTGACATATTTATCTAGATCAACACCTTGTCAAATTTTCGATACTATAGCTTCGTATTTTTCTTTATCTGAAGTACCTTTTGTTAACTCTTGATAATTAGATTTATTATCTGTTGTTGTTGTACATGCACTAACTGCCAAACTAAGCAAAACGATCCCTAACTTTTTCAAATGAAACTCCGGTAAAACTAGCGCTTTGCTAAGCGGCTAAAAATGGTTGGCTATAATAGCGAGGAACGTATATGGACTCCTCTTGCATAGCAAGCCGTTTATAATAAATATCAAATGTATGTAGCAAGTTCACGTATATTCGGTTTCTGATGGGGAGCTACCCCGAACCTTAATGGCTTAATCCACTGACAAAGCTCCTTAACGAGTACAAGGTATTAAAATACCGTCGTTCCTCACAGGTTTTGCTTTGCGTGCGTTGATACACTTTACATTATTATTTTGCGATTGCTTATACTCGGTTAACTTGGTTACTTTTTCAAGGTTTATCAAACACTACTGAGCTAAAGGTGTTCGATAATCTTCGCCACTTTTCAAAATAGCCCATGCCATTCTGACTAGCTTATTGGCGTAAGCAACCGCAGTTTTGTTTAAATGATTCTTCGATAATTGCTCTCTTATCCAACAACTCAACCCATCTTGCTTATCTTTAATTCGACTTACAACTGAACGTGCTCCATGAACAAGTAATGAGCGTAAACACCTATCACCTCGTTTCGTTATCCCTAACAACTTATTGTTTCCACCTGTTCCTGAATGTGCAGGAACCACACCAACACTTGCGCTGGCATCACGCCCACACTTATAGGCTGAGCCATCTCCTAATCTTGCGTAAAGTGCACTGGCAATAATCCAAGCAACACCAGGTAACGCTATCAATCGACTACAAACTGGTACCTCCTTAGCTCGAGCAACTAACTTATTCGTCGCCTCTTCAACCTGACTATCCAACAACAAAAGCTGGTCTAGTAAATTCCTTAGGATAAATCGGCTAGATGTTGTTAATTCATTCTCGGCATCTTCAAGAAAGCGAGGTAAATTTTTACGTATCTTAGCAATGCCTTGAGGGATTTTAACGCCATACTCTAAACCCAAACCTCTTATTCTATTTGCGGTTTGAGTGCGCTGCTTTACATAACCTTGACGTAGTTTAAGTAAACTCGCTAAGTCTTGCTGGTCAAGATTTTTAACTTGAACAAAATACGTTTTAGGTCGTTTGATTGATTCATAAATAGCGAGCGCATCATTTTTATTACCAGTACGATACTTAGCGGCAATGTGTGCAAGAACAAGCAATACTTTATGACCGTTTTGTTGAAAGCGACGCCCCCAATAATGAGCTGTGCCGCAAGCTTCCATACAAATTGTAGCTTCTGGGTGTTGGGCAATGAACTGAACCATTTTGGCTTGGCTCATTTTATTGTTAGATTTTAGAACGCCGTATTTATTAAATAAGGCGACTTGGAAAACAGTTTTAGCTAAATCAATACTTATAGTGGTAGAATTTTTCATGGTTTGGGCTCCTGTTGATTGGCGTCTTCACCTTAACCTATTTAGGCCAAAGGTGAGGAGTCCATACCATTGAAAACAGTAAACTGTTTTTTGTCCTTGTTTATTAGCTTGTTATACAGCTAATGCTCAACTGTTCAAATTTTACATTTTGCTCTAGCTGAGATGTAGTAAAATAATCACCCAAGTTATTGGTAAGGCGATTAAGTAAGTCTTTACCATAATCAAGTTTATCAATTTCACATGCTTGAGCACTTAACTTAATATAATTTTGTAGTGAGTTTCGGTATTGATTAGCTAAAATCCAAAGGTGTTTTGTATTACTCTTAATTGCCTGTTTAATAGATAATAATTCAAGTTCTGCCCATACAATTTTTGATGATGGCGTAGCCTTAATAAACAAACGTGACGAGTTTAACAATTCTGTATAGCACTCAACTTGCTCCAGAGAGTGGAACTTGAAACTAGCATCTTCAATTTTTCTATAACTATTCTCAATAATACCTTCTAATTCAAAAAGCTTATTTAAACTAACTAGTGTCATAGAGTTTTCTATTGATGCCTCACAAACAAGTCTGTTTGCGAAAGCATTCGAACTAACGGCTAGAAGTAGTATCAATAAAAATCTCAATTTAACTCCACACTTGAATAGCGGTATAGACACAATGACTCCCCACGAGGTGCTAGCCTCCGAACGTGGGTTAGTTTTACA
>OJGO01000134.1_pt1 | contig 36920 bp, 39 predicted proteins | sample 1594871 | NCBI WGS metagenome assembly OJGO01 (sample SAMN05416798, study PRJEB24817) | seawater metagenome | isolation source: Sea water | place: Canada:Atlantic | collected 2013-07 | reverse complement strand
TGTCTGAGCAACAATTTTCAAAACTGTTTGAACCACTTGATCTTGGTTTCACCACGCTAAAGAACCGAGTTTTAATGGGGTCGATGCACACGGGTTTAGAAGAGCACCCTGAAGGAACTGAGCGCATGGTTGCCTTTTATGGCGAACGCGCTAAAGGTGGTTGTGGTCTTATTGTAACGGGTGGTTATGGTCCAACTAAGCGCGGTGCTACTCACCACGACACCAAAATGATTGAAACAGCTGAAGACATTGCGAAACATAAAGTTATAACTGATGAAGTACACAAGTATGATAGTAAGATATGCATGCAAATTTTGCATACAGGTCGTTATGCTTTTAATAAAAAACCTATAGCACCATCGGCTATCCAGGCGCCAATTAACCCGTTTACCCCTGAAGCGGCTACCGCTGAAATGATAGAAGAAGAGATCCAAGGTTTTATTGATCTGGCTGTTAAAGCGCAACAAGCTAATTACGATGGTGTAGAAGTAATGGGCTCAGAAGGTTACTTCATTAATCAGTTTACCGCTTTAAGAACGAACCAACGTGATGATGAATGGGGTGGTGCATTTGAAAATCGCATCAAATTTGGTGTTGATGTGGTACGTCGTATCCGTGAAGCAGTCGGCGAAAAATTTATCATTATATTCCGTTTATCTATGATGGATCTTGTTGAGGGTGGTAGTACTTTTGAAGAAGCGGTACAGTTTGGACAAGCCATTGAGAAAGCCGGTGCAACTATTATTAATACAGGTATTGGTTGGCATGAAGCGCGGATACCTACGATTCAAACTAAGGTACCACGTGCAGCCTTCACTTGGGTAACAGCTAAATACAAAGAACATTTTAACATCCCAGTGATCACCTCAAATCGAATTAATACCCCAGAAGTTGCAGAAGCCGTGTTGCAAAACGGCGATGCTGATATGATTTCAATGGCGCGTCCTTTTTTAGCGGATGCTGATTTTGTTAATAAAGCTGCACAAGGTCGTAGCGATGAAATTAATACTTGTATCGGTTGCAACCAAGCCTGTTTAGATCACGTTTTTTCAGGAGAAATGTCTAGTTGTTTAGTTAATCCTCGTGCTTGTTTTGAAACAGAAATTAATATTATTCCTACAAAACAAGTGAAAAAAATTGCGGTCATTGGTGCAGGTCCAGCTGGGTTGTCAGCCTCTACCGCCCTTGCCGATGCAGGGCATGAGGTAACACTTTTTGATGGCGCCAGTGAAGTAGGCGGACAATTTAATATAGCCAAGCAAGTACCCGGTAAAGAAGAGTTTTTTGAAACCATCCGATATTTTAGTCGCAAGCTTGAGTTATCAGGCGTTACAGTGAAATTAAACACTAAAGTAACGGCAGCTGAACTAAATGATAGTGACTTTGATGAAGTCGTTATTGCTACAGGTATAAACCCGCGCACGCCGCCGATTGAAGGGATTGAGCATGCAAAAGTTCTTAACTATATCGATGTGCTAAGACATAAAAAGCAGGTAGGCAAAAAAGTAGCGGTGATCGGCGCCGGTGGTATCGGTTTTGATGTGTCTGAATATCTAGTGCATTCAGGTGAAGGGACCAGTCAGAACATTGCCGCTTATATGAAAGAATGGGGTGTGGATATGACACTTCAAGCGCGAGCAGGTATAGAAGGAGTTAAAGCGCAAGTATCAGCACCGGCACGTGAAGTCTTTTTACTGCAACGTAAAGAATCTAAAGTAGGCGCAGGTTTAGGTAAAACAACAGGTTGGATCCATCGTACGGGTCTTAAAAATAAGCAAGTTAAAATGGTACCGTCTTGTCAGTATCACAAAATTGATGATGCAGGTCTGCATTTAAGTGTCGCAGGTGAAAGACAGGTTCTCGATGTTGATAATATCATTATTTGTGCGGGGCAAGATCCAGCCAGAGAATTAGTTGAAGGGTTAAATAAATCTTATCATCTTATCGGTGGAGCTGATGTAGCTGCGGAGCTTGACGCTAAACGTGCTATTAAGCAAGGCTTGGAATTAGCGACTCAATTATAAGCAAGCCTACTTAATTACTGACTCGATACGCATGTTGAGCAACTTCACTTTTTAAGTGTCAATTAAAAGCTGAAGTTACTCAACATCTATTACTGAGTTCTCTTAGAAAATAAATGCGTATAAATAACCAGCACCTATCGCCATTGATAATATCACCGTTAGAAATGCAATTATCATTGGATTTTTAAATAGTGATTTAAGTAGCACAACTTCCGTTAAACTGGCGCCTGCACTGCCAATAATTAAGGCCATCACTGCGCCAAGTCCCATGCCCTTTGCTGCTAATGCAGCACTCAAAGGTATAACTGCTTCTGCTCTTATATAAAGTGGAATACCAATTACTGCTGCAATAGGTACTGCAAATAGGTTGCTTTCACTTGCGACATTGGCAATAAATTCTGTTGGCATAAATCCGTAAATCATTGAGCCTAATGCGATACCAGCTATCAAATAAGGTAGTACTTTCTTAAAGTCAGACCATGTGCTGTGCCAAATACTAGCCCATTTACTTACAGCCTTGACATCATTACCACAGCTTGTTGCACAGCCTTTAGTATCAGGAACTATATACGCTTCAGCTTTTATGTATTTTTCAAAACCGAATTTTTCTAAAAAGTAACCTGCAGCAATTGATACACCCATTGCGATAGTGAAATAGAAAGCTGTGACTTTTAAGCCAAAAGTCACAGCGAATAAACCGATGATAATTGGGTTAAGTAATGGGCTAGCAAATAAGAACACCATCATAGTACCAAAGCCAGCCCTGGCTCTTAACAAGCCTTTTAAAAAAGGAATCGTGGAGCAAGAGCAAAAAGGCGTAATGGCACCTAAAAAACCAGCGACAATATACCCTTTACCGTTCTTACTACTTAAAATGCTTTGAATTTTACTCGGCGGAATATATTCTTGAAGAACACCGACTAGATAGCTTATAAGTAAAAAAAGTACGGTTAATTCAACCGCTAAAAAAGCAAACATATTTAAGGTATCAAATACCATTTGTTGTGTAATAGCCATAGTAAACACTCTTGTTGATTAGATGATTCGTTATTTCTAGATTGTTCGAATTGTAAAGAAAAAAGTATCCTTGTCAATATATTTCTAGTAATATCGAATTATAATTGCAAAACCAACTTTAAGAGAATGTTATGGATATAGATGTTATTGCCAAAGCTTTAAAAGAATTAGGCCATCCAACACGATTAGCGATATTCAAACGCTTAGTTAAATCAGGGGAGCAGGGGATTGCCGTAGGTGTAGTGCAAGAAGAGCTCAAGATTCCAGGGTCAACATTATCACATCACATTTCAAGTTTGGCTTCTGCTGGCTTAATTACGCAACGTCGTGAAGGGCGAGTGCTTTATTGCGTAGTTAAATATGACAAACTACTTTCTGTGATTGCGTTCCTTCAAGACGAATGTTGTATTGATGAACAGTAATTCACATACGGGTGTTGATAGAAACGATCAGCGAACAGTTAGATGTATTTCTTCAAGTTTTTTCCGACGATTCATTGGTATTTCTACAGCGATAAAAATTACTGAAAGTGGCGTAGATATTGATGTTGAAAATAATGTGAATCATATAAAGTGGCAAGAGCTTATTGTTCCTCCAACGTTTCACTTGAGTTTTTTTGGTCAAATAATTTCATTTAAAACAGAAAGCAGAAACTATGTTTTCACCATGCTCGCCTACAACTCCAAACGTAAACACAAAGACAAATGTCAGCAACTTTGGGCAAGGGCCAATATTCACCGTGTTACGTCTTTATTAGCGGCGATAGAGAATTTCACCACTAAGCGCTACTTGCGCCAGTCAACAATAGAACGTATTCAATTGGCATCGAAGCAAGAATTAGTGCGTTGGTTACCATGGCTAAGCTCAAACAGTTCAAATAAAGCAGCAAGATCACTCACAAGTGTCATAGAAATAACACAGCGCTTATCATCTTACCAACGTTGGGACTTACAAGGGGTAGAAGATTGTCGAGAACGATATATCACTGAGCAACTGCAAAGCCATAAAGCTTTTTTTGATCAGATAGAGTCTGATCCTTTAACACAGTGCCAGCGCAGGGCCTGTATTATCGATAATGACAATAATTTATTGTTAGCTGGTGCAGGAACCGGAAAAACTAGTGTGATGGTTGGCCGAACAGGTTATTTGCTCAATAGCCAGCAAAGCAAGAGTAATGAAATATTATTGTTAGCTTATGGTCGAAAAGCTGCCAATGAAATGGATGAAAGAATTAGGGATAAGTTATCGACTGATAAAATCAGCGCAACGACTTTCCATAGTTTAGGGTTAAGTATTATCGCGCAAGTTGAGGGTAAAAAGCCTAAGTTATCAACCTTTGCAGAAGATGAAAAAGCAAAGTCGGCATGGATACAAGGCTACTTTGAAACTTTAATAAGTGACAACGACCAGTATCGGGAGCTGGTTGTCGATTATTTAACTAACTACGAATACATTGAACGCAGTGCCTTTGATTTTCAAAGTCTTGGTGAAAGTTATCAGTACTTTAATGACAATGACATTCGTAGCTTTAAAGGCGAACAGGTCAAAAACTTTGGCCAGCTTTACATCGCCAACGCGTTATTTTCTCACGGTATAGCATATCAGTATCAAGCAAAATATGGCTATGATGTAAAAACAACAGCACGTAAACAATATCAGCCTGACTTCTTTCTGCCTGAGCTCAATGTTTATATAGAATATTATGAAATTGATAATAATAGTAATACCGCTACTTATTTTGATCACGATGCTTATCATCAGGGGATTGAGTGGCAACGAGCCACGCATGAAAACTATAATACTGACTGTATTGAACTAAGCTTTGCACAGCATCAAGAAGGTAAGTTGCTTAGCACCTTAATACGGTTATTGAATGAGCGACGAACGTTCGTCAAGGTATTACCTACAGAGCAAATACTCGCCACATTAGAAGAGAGTGGCAAAATAGCCACACTTGTTAAAATATTTACTCAACTGGTGGGACTTTATAAAGCAGCATGTTTAAGTAGCTCTTTAAATAACAATTCAAATGGTAGTTTACATCATAGTCTACAAGATACTGTAATCGCTAATTCGCTGGCGCCAAAACAAACTTCAAAAGCATTAACGTTACTTAATCCCATTTTAACCGCGTATGAACAACATTTATCAAGTCGAGATGAAATTGATTTTGAAGATATGATTAATAAAGCATTGACGTACGTTCAAACAGCTAAGTTTAAATCGCCATGGTCTTATATCATGGTTGACGAGTTTCAAGATATCTCTGAGCCTAGAGCTCGTTTAGTAAAAGCGTTGCGTGATAACAATAAAGAATGTTCTGTCTTTGCAGTAGGTGACGATTGGCAGGCTATTTATCGATTTAGTGGTGCGGATGTCAGCTTAACGACTCAGTTTGCACGATATTTTGGCACAACGACTCAATCGACATTAGACCAAACTTTTCGATTCAATAACCAAATTGGTAAAGTCGCAACCGATTTTATTAGTAAAAACCCGGCACAAATTGCTAAATCAATTATCTCGACAAAGCAGGTGGATGCACCTGCGGTGTCACTGCTAAAACGAGATAGTGGCCAAAACAGTACGCATAAGACAGTCTCAAAAAAAATAGCAAATGAAGCAATGATTATTGATGAAATGGCTAATGGCGCAATCGATGATGTGTTAGCCGCTATTTCAGCAAAAGTATGTAAACCAGTAACCGTGTACTTGTTAGCACGTTTTTGGTTTCTTTTGCCCAGTAACATAGATCTAAAAAGGTTGAATAATCACTATCCATTACTGACTATTGATGCCCAGTCATTCCATGCTTCAAAAGGAAAAGAGGCTGACTATGTCATCATTGTAGGGCTGAAAAAAGGCGTGCATGGTTTTCCTTCAGAAAAAGCAACGCCAGCATTGCTCGAAGCATTTCTTGCAAGCAAGGAAAGTTTTAAATATGCCGAAGAACGACGACTATTTTATGTCGCCCTGACCAGAGCGAAAGACAGAGCTTACATCATTGCTGATATCAGTGATTCAAATGACTTTGTTGAAGAACTTGTGAAAGATCACCAAATTGAACTGAATGAATTTGACAGTACAACAAGCCAATCAACTGTTGGGGAATTATCTTGTTTGGCGTGCAAAACAGGGGTGTTAAAAAAACGTACAAGCCGTTTTGGAATTTTCTACGCTTGTTCTAATTCCCCGCGCTGTGAGCATAAAGAGGAACCATGTGCAGATTGTGAAAGCCCAATGACGCGTAAACGTTATCCAGGTTTTAAGGTTTGTGCGAATGAATCTTGTAAAAGTATGGTGCCAACGTGTGCCCAATGTCATGCTGAAATGGTATTGCGTGTAAGTAATAAAGGAGAATTTTGGGGATGTCGAAATTATAGAGGAAATGACCCTATGAGCTGTAAAAATAGTGTAGACAATGCCAAAGTTAATTGGCCAGAATTGATGGAAGGTTGATTATAACCTACATTTGATAGCTAGCTTTAAGCCATTTTGCCTTGCTGATATGTGAATAACTTAACCTATTTGCTATATAGTTTTGTCTTGCTGTATAAAGCTCTGCTATAACAGCGTAGGATCATGTCACTTTAGACAAAAACTAGGTTTGCACTTTAACCAAATTGGGTATTAGGTGCACTAACATAAATAATTATGCAACTAACCGCAAAAGCATCACTAAATAACGCGTTACTTATCTCTATCTGTACACCTGACTTTAAAGGTGACGAGGCAACAGAATCCCTTGCAGAGCTTGCGCGTTTAGTGACAACACTAGGCTTTAAAGTAGTCGGTACTCAGTCGCAAAAGCAGAGCTCGACTAAAAGAGTTAATGTACTGGGTTTAGGTAAATTGGCTGAAATAGCACATCTCACAGGTAATCAAGGTGAGGTTGAAGACATTGGCGATTTAGATGAACTATCTGTTGACGAGCCAACAGATGCGACTGAATTTATGGTTAACGCTTCAGATATCCCATCAGACAATCTTCCGTTTGCCTGTGCTGATATTGTAGTATTTGATTGCGATTTAAGTCCATCACAACTAAGAAATGTCGAGAACCAACTTGGCGTAGAGGTATTTGATCGTACCGGCATTATTATTGAAATATTCAGTCGTCACGCCCGTACAAAAACAGCAAAATTACAAGTAGAAATTGCACGTCTTAATTACGTCGCACCACGACTTCGTGAAACATCTTGTGGCGATAAAGAACGTCAAATGGGTAAGGGAGCTGGTGAAACGACGCTAGAGTTGAACCGTCGTAAAGTACGTGATCAGTTAGCAGAATTAAAGCGCGAATTGGTGAGCGTTCAAGCGGAAATGAAAGGCAGGCGAACACAGCGTTCTGAGCTTTTTTGTGTCGCTTTAGTTGGTTATACCAATGCGGGAAAATCATCAATGATGAGAGCAATCACCGGCAGTGATGTTGAAGGTGAAAACAAGCTTTTTGCGACACTTGATACCACAGTACGTGCATTATTCCCAATTACACAACCGCGAATACTCGTGTCTGATACGGTAGGTTTTATAAAAAAATTACCGCACGATTTAGTCGCCTCGTTTCATTCGACTTTAGCAGAAGCTCATGATGCATCTTTATTGCTTTATGTGGTTGATGCTTCAGATCCGTCTTTTCGATCTCAACTTGATGTTGTGCACAAAGTACTAGAAGAAGTTGGTGTTGAAGACAGTAAAAAATTACTTGTTCTAAATAAATCAGATCAATTAAGCCCAGAGCAACAGGAGGCATTGAAGGAAGATTTTCCTGACGCTATGATGACATCGACTCGTAATCCTGCTGATGTGAGAAAATTACACAAATATATCGTTGGTGTTGCGCAGAACGAGATGATTGAAGAAGAGATTATTATTCCTTATACCGCCAACGGTATAGTAGGTGAAATTCGATCGCGAATGAGTGTTACTAAAGAAGAGTATGAAAATAGTCATATTAAGCTGACAGTCCGCTCAAATGCCATTGATTTAGCAAGACTGAAAAAGCGGATGTTGAGCCTTTAAATCGCTTTGAATTAGCAAAGCCTACACAAAGATAAATCCTATTCATATACCGATAATGCGCTATTATGAAGTGATCTGTAATTTACTAGTATCAACTAAAATAAGATCACTTCACAACCCCCCATAAACAATAGCATTTAACTTTTCTCGTTGTTTGAAAATGCAATAACACTTCTTATTACTAATACTTAGTTATGGGGTGTTGAAATGTACTGTTTTACCTCCAAAGTTCCCTCGGTTTACCTTGAAAAATTATGGCGAACCTTATTTGAAATATCCTGACTCTTTAATTTTAATAGCTCTCTTATACGGGTCAAGGACAAGGAATATCTTGTTTAAGTTTGCTGTAATTTTTATCGCTTAGTTTTATCAGTGGATTTATATTTTTCTATCCATTCTAAATATTGTTTCTATTTATTTTAAGTTTAAATATTTTGGCTTCTATAGAGCATTTGCATAGAAAATGAAGCTAAAAATAGCCGGTTGGATAAAATCGGGAAATGCTCCCGACAAACATCAAGTATATCTGTGTTAGTGTTGATCTAGATTAAAGCTATTGATAGATAAGTACTTTATCTTTATTGGAATTATACGGTATCAATGATGAAATTCCGTTTAAGTAGTACTAAGTTAGTCGTAATTAGTGAGTTAGGCCATTATGAAGATAAAAAAATTGTCATCCTATTTGCCTATTAAATCCTTGGACAAAGGCCTTTTTTCGCATCAAATTTATCATAAAATAAAACTGTCGTTATTGTTTCTTATCCCATTATTAATCTCGCTCAATGGCGCTTTATTTCAAATAGATAAATTAACAACTCGTGCTTCTCAATTAGCAAACCTAGCACAATTAACCAATTTAACCGTTGAAATTAGGCATTTTCTTCATAACTTACAAAAAGAGCGAGGTTATACCGGTGTTTATGTTTCAACTAAAGGCGCCAAGTTTAAATCTGAGTTACTTGAGCAACGGAAGTTATCTCGAATAAGCAAAAATAATATTTACACCCTACTAACAGCACAAAACTTCACAACTAACAGCAAACTTGAAAATAGATTAAAAAATGTAAAGGATTACTTAGCTGAAATTGAAAAGGTTCGCCATCAAGTTGATGCCTTAGCAATCAATGAAATTAAGGCTATCCAGTCTTATAGTAAATTAAATCACCTGTTACTTGATGTAGTTAATTCTATTGTGCAATTAACCGTTGATAGTGAACTAACACAAGCCTTTTCTGCTTATACATTATTCCTTAAAGGTAAAGAAAGTGTTGCTATTGAAAGAGCAAAATTCAGTATTGTTTTTGCACGAGGGCACTTTTTAGAAAATGAATACAATGAATTAGTTAAATTGGAATTAGAGCAAGAGCTTTTTTTTAATGAGTTCTCGGAGCTGACCAGTGGTGGACTGCAAAAGTCCTTTAGCAAACTGTTTAATGAGCAAGCATTTAAATCAGTCCAACAAATAAAAACGAATGCTTTAGTTAACAACAACGTTAACACCAATGTTATGGACTGGTTTAATACCATCACTAATAAGATTGATAAATTAGCCTTATTTGGAGACAAGATATCAATAGAGCTTATTTCTAATGCCAGCCGATTAAAACAAAGCAGTGAACAAGAGAGACTTTATTGGTTAACAGGACTTATCAGCCTTTATATCATTATCATTGGCTCTGGGATCTTGTTAATCGCCCATATTCATCGAACAGAAATAAATAGAATTAAAGAATATCAGAACTTATTTTCTAAAAATTCAGCAGCAATGATTGTAATACATGCGGAGTCACAAAATATACTCTACGGTAATCAGAGTTTTTCTGATCTGTTAGGTTATAACCAACAGCAATTATCAAAACTAAATCTCACTGATCTTCATCGAAAAAATGACTTTGATCGTCTTTTATCCCTATTTAAACGAATGGTAGCCGGGGAAATATCAGCAACCGAAAAAGTGTTATTTATCCGTAATGATGACGAGGTGTTTTTTGCTGATATCTTTGCATTTCCAATTACCATAGATAAGCAAGAATACCTTGCCGCTCACATAGTCGATATTACCAGTAAACTAGAAGCTAAACAGTATATTGAGCAATCTGAATTAACCTTACAAATGATTTTAGATAGTCTAAATTCAGCTGTTGTGGTACTTGAAGGTAAAAATCAGCTCCCTATATATATGAATGAAAAAGCGATTGAAATATATAAAACTAAAGAAGAAACTGAATCAATTTGGTCGCTATTTGAACAAAGCTTTGTATCAAATTTTAATGATGATTTGATCTCGAAGAAAGAATATTACAACAAATCAGAGCAGCGGTGGTATCAAATTACCAGTAACCTGATTGATTGGGGTGATGGCCGAATTGTTTGTTTAAAAATGTTAAAAGACATAACAGAAAGTTGTGACGCGGAGCGTCGAAATAAAAATTTGCTCGCCGAAAATAGACAATTATTGTGCAGAAATTTTCTGTTAATAGAGCAAGAGCGTAAATATATTGCAAAAGAGTTGCATGATGAATTGGGTCAGCTATTAACCGGTATAAAGCTTCAGGCTGATTATATTTCTCGGCAAACAGATATAGAACATGAAACGATACGAACTTCAGCCCAGAGTATTGTTCAAGCAACAGGTGAGTTAATTAAGTCTAGCCGAGATATTACTAATAACTTACGACCTATCATCTTAGATCAATTAGGTGTTATTGACGCTATAAAAGAGCTAGTGCAAAATTGGCGCGATTTGAATACAAAGGTTAAATTCGAACTAAGCATTGAGTCTTTACCGCATCAGTTAAACGACGAATTCCAAATAAGTGTCTACCGGATAGTGCAAGAAGGCCTTACAAACGCCTGTAAACACGCAGACGCCCTCAATATTAAAATATCACTGAAATTTATATCATCTTCTCATGATGAGAATCGCTTTTTACTGCAATTAAAAATTCAAGATGACGGAAAGGGCTTTGCACAAAATAATGAAAACTCTAAAGGCATGGGAGTCATTAACATGCGCGAAAGAACAGAAACTCTTAATGGCGTCTTTTGTTTAATCAATAGACAAAAACAAGGGGCAGAAGTTTTTATTACCATCCCACTCGAACCACTAGTTCAGGAAGAACTATGCCAATAAAAATACTCATTGCAGATGACCATGCCATTGTACGCAGTGGCCTGACATTATTATTAAACTCTCAGCTTAGCTATCAAGTTATGGCAAGTGTTAACAATGGTGAACAGTTATTGCTTGAATGTCAGTGTAATCAACCAGATCTCATTATCACGGACTTATCAATGCCAGGGCTAGGTGGTGTGGAATTAATACGACGTTTATTACTTAAATGGCCTAGCATTCACATTATGGTTTTTAGTATTTATCAGAACCCTTATTTGGTAAAGCGTCTGTTTGATATGGGCGTAAAAGGTTATATCAGTAAAAATAGTGATACCGAAATTATTTTAGCTGGTATTAAAGCGATCATTAGCGCTGAAACCTATAGTAGCCCAGATATATGCATGGATACTGAACAAGAAAAGCCTTTATCAAAGCTTACCGCTAGAGAGCTTGATATATTCTGTTGTATCGCGAAAGGTTTAAGTGCAAAACAGTCCTCAGAGAAGCTTTTTTTATCAGAAAAAACGGTTTCCAATAATATATCCCTCATCAAGAAAAAACTAAAAATTGCCAGCTCAATTGAAATTGTCCATTTAGCTATACTTGAAGGACTTGCCAGTCCTAACTAATTAATTTTATGGTCATAAATTTAAGCCTTAACGGCTATTCGATAATTTAAATGGAAGATTTTGTGTCGTAGAAAGTGCACATAAACGCGATTAAAACAAATCAATGGTTTTTAAAAAAGAAATATACCCAACCTCAAGGAATAGTAATGATTAGAAGAATAAAAATAAGTTCACGGTTAACGGTGGGGTTTTTAATGTTAGTACTCATACTAGCGATATCATCCATTAGTTCAATATTTCAAATTACTTCTATCACCAATAACGCTAACAAAGTTGTTGAACTACGTATTCCCACAGCACAAGCAAGCGCTAGTGTTCTAAACGGCGTTAATCATGCCCTTGCTGCTTTAAGAGGCTGGATGTTATTAGGTGAGGACAAATTTAAAACAGAAAGAAAATTAGCTTGGGATACAGAAATAAATCCGGCAATTGCTTCATTAAATAAAATGTCAGCTAATTGGACAAACCCTGAGAACATCGGCAGATTAAAAGAATTAGAAGCCTTGCTAGAAAGCTTTAAACAACAGCAACAAAATATCGAAGATATAGCACAAACGTTACAAAATACACCTGCCATTGAGATGCTCTATCAGCAAGCCGTGCCTCAAGCATCTATCATGTCTAAAGAAGTCACAAGGTTAATTGATATTGAACTTGGTCTAGACGCAAGTACTCAAAGGAAAGCTTTATTGGGTATGATGGCTGATGTTCGGGGCTCACTGGGTTTAGCGCTTGCGAATATCCGTGGTTATTTACTGTCGGGTGAGGAGCATTATCGACATTCTTATGAGAAATTATGGAACAAAAATCAGCGTAGATTTTCAGATTTAAAACAACAACAATCATTGCTTAATGATGAACAAAAGAAAGCGTTAATAACCTTTTCAAAAGCCATGGATGTTTTTTCACCGCTACCCAAGAAAATGTTAGATGCTAGATCAAAAGATAATTGGAATGTGGCAAATCACTGGTTGGCGACTAAAGCAGCACCGTTAGGCTTTGAAATAAAAGTTATTCTAAATGAAATGGCCATTAATCAAAAAACTCTATTAGAGACGGATGCTAGTATCTTGCTTGATACCAGTGACAATGCTATCTCTGTGGCTTGGACATTACTTTTTATCGGCATCATTGCCGCAACTTGCTTATCAATTATTATTATCCGAAGTATCATTCCTCCCCTGAATTTTATATCAAAGAGCTTAGTTGATATTAAGCGAAATAATGATTTAACCATTAGTTTGAATAATAAAGGGGATGATGAAATTTCGGAAATGGCTAGTGCCTTGAATAATGTATTCTCTACCTTTAAAGCCTCCTTACATGAGGTTTCAAATGCAAGTAATCAAATTTCAGTCACCGCGGAAGAAACTTCGATTATATCAACTCAAATAGCGAGCTCTATTGAAAACCAAGCAGGGCAAACCGAGTTAATTGCCACTGCGATAAATGAAATGACAGCAACAACGAAAGAAGTTGCACAAAGCATTTCTCATACGTCTAATGCGTCAGATGATGCCCATGTACATGTTAGTACGGGGACAGAAATCATGGATAAAACAATTTATTCAATTAAGGGGTTAGCCGAAAAAATAGTTGATACCAGCCATACTGTTAATGAATTGGAACAAAAGAGTCGTGAAATAGCTAACGTACTTGAAGTGATAAATTCAATTGCGGATCAAACTAATCTATTAGCGTTAAATGCTGCTATTGAAGCTGCTAGAGCGGGAGAGCAGGGTAGAGGTTTTTCAGTTGTTGCCGATGAGGTACGTGCATTAGCTGCGAGAACACAAGAATCAACAGGTGAAATTAGCCTGATAATAAACAAATTACAAGAAAGTGCTAAAGTGGCAGTAACGTCTATTGTTCAAAGCCAAGAACAAGTTGATGATGTTGTTAACCAAGCACAATTATCTAGCGAGGTACTTGTTACTATTTCTGAGTTTATTACCAATATAAATAATATGAGTAGTCAGATAGCAACGGCATCTGAGCAACAAGGTGTTGTCGCAGAAGAAATAAATATAAATGTTGTTAATATTCATGATAAAACCCAAGAAAATGTTGATGCAGTATCAGAGTCATCAAAATCTGGTCGTGAATTGGCGGAGCTTTCGATGCAGATGCATACACTGGTCTCAAGGTTTAAAATTGCTTAATACTGTTCTCAAATTATAACCAAATACACTTTGAAGTTTTTTATTGACGTTTAGTTTAAGAAATTTTTCTCTTTGTTTAATGGTATAGAAAAGAACACTCAGCCTAAAGAATCATTTAGGCTGAGTGTATTGTTAATCAATTGGTAGGGGGATTCACAATATATATTGCTATTTGAAAATAATTTTTCTTAACCGATATTCACCGGTTAATTCTCGAACTTCAGGATATTTTGCCGAGGTTTCCTGAGAGATTTTTTGATTTTCTTCTCCCCAAATTTTCATAAACTTATCGTACTTGGCTTTATTTGGATCTAAATCTTGAGAGTTTTCAAAAGTTACTGTTAATACTAAATTAAAATCTCCACTTTGTGGTAATTCACTAGCCCAAATATTCCAGTCTTTTATGTGCCCTAAATCTTTTTGAATTTTTACGGCTTTTATCCAGCTCTTTGTTAATCCGGCTAAATAAACATCTTCCATGTTGGGATCTACTTTGACTGTGGTGACTGAAAGGACTTCTTTACTTAAGTCATAATCTTTAAACATTTCTAATCGATCTTGGGCTACAACATTGAGACTGACTAATAGCGTTAATAAAAAAATGTTAATTATTTTCATTGTGATTTCTCCGAAGGTTAGGTTCTTTAATACACAACTTAAATCGCATTAAACGCATGGAGTATAGGTTAATAAAGGCACTTTTTCCGCTCGATAGAGCACACCATTACTCATGATGGCGCTTTTAACGGTAAATTGTTTAGTTAATTGCATTAAATTAGATCATGCAAAGTTGACTAATAAGCAAACCTTAACCACTAGATTAACCGGATTAGTGTTGAGTTATATGTTTGGTGAGCATAATTACAGGCTTAGCCAGAAAGTAATGGATGGACAAATATCGCCAGATAAAACGGTGAAATAGCTCCGTTATTATTTTGAAAAATAAAGGAAACTAAATCGAGCCTGCTTTTGATTAATAGGCAGGATTTTTATTAGCTCATTCGCCAGTCGTTTCTCTCGTCCAATTCACTCCGTGATGGTTTTTATCATTTCTTGTGAAACAATTTGCTGGCTTGGGTGAGGTAAAATGAGTTCAGTCAGTCAACGAAGGTGTTGCAGGGACCAATTATCATTCACCTTGCAGGTAATGTTATTACGTAGGAACAAAACTTTGAGTTGATACTTCGCATCCTTTAGTCTTCATGGCTGTTTCTCGCGGTCTTGATAAGTCGCGTATCGCTTCATCTTCTGATTCAGGCACATAGATTGAGGTTAAGTCTTCTGATTTAAGTCGTTTGGCTAATTTCAGCGCATCACGTTTATCTGTTTTGATTCGCTCGCCTGATTTTTTGGGGATTAAGGATGGCGCCACGACATAACAACAATGTCCTAAGCTAGTGAGTAGTCGATAAATCCAATAGCCATAGGGGCATGCTTCATAAACAAAGTGCAGTGTTGCGTGTGGATAGTTGGATTGATATTGCCGAGCAAGTTTTGTTATGGCGGCTTTGGTTGTTTAATTTTACCAAGGTGAATAGATTTTGCGCCATATTGGTCTTCAATGTGCGCGACTTCAGTAGACACATTATGGGTATCTAAGCCAATGAAAACTATGTTATGTTTGTACATGCGAGCCTCCACTATTTAGTTGTTAACAAACTAATTATTGCTCTGGCTTTTAGCTAACCCACGATAATGGAGGCTAACACCTCGAGGGAAGTCATTATGTCTATATCGCTTTCAGATAGTTGTACTAATTAAGCATGGATTGAGCAATGGAATGTATTCACACGGAAAACTCTAAAAGGTTATCGAAAATATTCAAAGTTTTCTTTCCGCTGCTAGTTATATTTAGCATTATTTTCTTTCAATATTATCGCTATAGTATCGATACAATCGAAATATATGTCGTTTCAAAAGATTCTGAGTGGGTTGAGCATTGCACTGATAACGGGTGTGTTGAGTTCCTTAAATATACTATTAAGAGTAAAGCTGAATCTTTTACAACAAGCGAAGCTCTATTTAATCAATTAGAACCTAAAAATAGCTATTTAGTTGGCACTAAGGGATGGAATTCATTCGGAACAAATCGGAAGTTAACCCAAGTGTATTAGCTTAAGCGTTATAACAAGCTAATAAATAAGGACAAAAAACAGTTTGCTGTTTCGTTCCTCAACATTTTAGCAAACAATTTTTGCTTATTATTAGGGCGTTAGCTGTCTATTGGAACTTCAGGAGAATTAAATGGATTTATTTTTCACGTTAGCTTTGCCGGTAATTATCATAGTAGGACTTCTACGTTTATTCAGAGTTAAGTGGCCTGCTGCATTATTAATTATATTTGGTTTGACTGCATTTTCTTCTTTTATGGTTAACTTCACTTACTGTGAAATACTAGAAACCAAATGTGAGCCAGATGCTTTAAATGCTGTAGGTTATTTTTTCCATTGGTTAATAGTATCTGCAACAGCATCAATTGTTGATTTTTCAATCTATAAGTTGGTTGCTAAAAAATACAATCAGTAGCCAGGTAACAAGCTGTTTAACAAGGACAAAAATAGTTGGCTTTTGCTCCTTCGTCGCTTATTCTAACCAACTTTATCTTGCCCACTAATTGTGGGTAACACTGTTAATTGGAGAATTTAAAATGGAAGTTACCCCAAACTATTTTGGTCTGTTTACTGCTTTGAGTTATATATTATTAGGACTTCTATGGGTTACGGTTCCCGTATTCATCTTTTTAATTTCTAAACGAGTTAAGCGAATGCTAAATATAATGGAAACCTCCCAAGCCGATATTAAAGAATTAAATGAAAGTATTAAAATATTGCAAAGTAATAATAGCGAGTCAAATGGGTAAGTTTACCTAGCAAGGCATTCAAGCAGGAAGATTTACAGTTGGCTGTTTACATTCCGGTCAACAATTTTAGCCAAACATTACTTAGCCGTTTATGGCGGAGATATGTTTACCTCAACGATTCAGGCAAGGAGAACACTATGGATAATGAAATTACAGGCAGTTGTTGCTGCGGCGAAATCGCTTTTACACTTAAGGATAATTTTAGTAATTTTTACTTTTGTCACTGCGAACAATGTAGAAAACTAACAGGCTCCGCGCACGCATCTAACTTATTTACCTCACCTGATAATATTAAGTGGGTCAAAGGAAAAGATAAAATGAAACGTTATGACCACTCAGAACGTTCATTTTCCAAAACATTTTGTAAAGAATGTGGTTCAGGTCTGCCGTTTTTATCACAAAGTGGTAAATTTCTAATTGTCCCTGCTGGTAGCTTGAATGAGGAGCCATCTAAGCAATTAGATGCTCAAATATTCTGTTCTGAACAAACGGAATGGCACAAAAAAGGAATTAAAATAGGTAAGGTTTCAGGTTTTCCAAAGTAACCATGACAAGTAAATTAATCAGGACAAATAACTGTAGGTTTTTGTTCCTAAGTCGTTTATTTAACCAACAGATATTTGCCCATTGAACGGGTGTTATGTGATTTAAAAGGGTGAACTATTGGCAAATATATTCAGTAATATTCCATCAGAATTACCAAATGAAATATTCGAAGATATTATCATTACGGAAAAACTGAGGATTGAGCGCATAGTATCAAAGGGACAAATATCTCCAGATACAGGATGGTACGATCAAAATGAAAATGAATGGGTTATTGTTTTATCTGGTTACGGTGTAATTGAGTATATAGATGGTGTTAAGGTTACTCTTAGACAAGGTGATTACTTGAATATTAAAGCTAATGAAAAGCACCGAGTGATAGAAACATCATGTGATGAAACGACGGTTTGGTTAGCCATTTTCTATTAAGTTTGCTCATCACATAACAAGTTAATTATTAAGGATAAAAAACAGTTTTCTTTTTCGTTCCTTAACATTTTAACCAACAATTTTTGCCCATTATTAGGGCGCTATATGAAATGGAGTTTGTATGAAAATTTTGGGTTTATCACTTGTTTTGATTATTTCTGCCTGTACCTATTCGACTGGCGGCAGCGGTGTAAATAGTCAAGATTGCTCACAGGTTCAACGAGAATGTATTCGCGGTGTATATGATCAATGGTTCCAAGAAAATGGTGATTTAGCCTGTACTTGTTCCGGAACTTAAATTCCATTTAACAAGCAGTTAAATCCGGACTTGTTACAGTTTGCTGGGTCCCGCTTTGCTACACATTCTTAGCCAACAATTTTTTTCCCATTATTAAGGGGGGAAATTGAGAGCGAGATTTGGAGTTTAAATCAACTTTAGCAGTTCAATTAGATATAGTTAACTTTAAAAGGAATTATTAAAGTGCCACATACAACAGAGATACGACCAATACCCAAGTTATCAGTATCTTTAAATAAACTCGTGTTATTACTTTGCTTCCTTGTGATTCTATATTTTGGATACGTAAAATATGAAGAGCATAAAACTGAGCAATTAGAAGCTTCAGTTCTGATTGCAAACCCCAAAATAAATGATATTTATTTTTTAGATATGCGACTTATCAATAGTAACCTAGAACGTAAGAACAAATATAAATTAGCTAAGGTTGTACGTGTGACTGATGATAATGTAGTTATAGTTTATGGGAGCTTTTTCTATCAATGGCAATATGCTGTGGTAAATAGCATCCAGTACGGCGATTTGAGTAATAGTGATTACTTTACTTTAATTCCTGATTATATCCCCTTTAGCAAAATTCAAGAAATGAAGCGTAACGGGTCTATTTATTTAGTGAAACGACCAATTCAAAATAAAATGTATGGTAATTTTGTTAGCCCCGAATAAAGTGCAATATAGCAAGCAATGCAAGTGGGACTAAAAACAGCATGCTCGGTTTCGCTTCGCTTGACAATTTTAGAAAACTAATAAAAAGCCCCTTAAGTGGGATATATATTTACAAGGGAGTTTGGCGTTTATGCCCATTAAAAAAGCAGTATTATTTGCAGCAAGCCTTTTTGTTTCGTTTGCTCATGCCGAAACATTAGAGTTTCTAAAATCAGGTTTTTCAATCGATAGTCTAGATTCAAGTCCAACCCAAGGGATGATTCAGCCAATTCAAATGTTTCTTCCTGCAATAAATGGTTTCGCTCCTAATGTAAATGTACAAGTTCAAGCTTACGAAGGAACCATAACGGAATATAAAGAATTATCTGAGGGACAATTTAAGCAAATAGGCTTAACTTTGCTTTCACTGAAAGAAATGGATAATTCAATATCACTTGAATATACGGGAGCAATGCAAGGTTTGAATCTTCATTGGTATGCTAAAGCATTTAAAAAAGGTAATCATATCTATTTAGTCACAGCTACAGATACTCAAGCTGATTGGGAAACAAACAAAGAAAAGTTAATAGCTAATGTAAATAGCTTTCAGCTCAAGTAAATATAACTAGCTGTTAAATATGGACTAAATACAGTTGGCAGTGTTTCGTTCCTCAACATTTTAGCCAACAATATTTGGCCCGTATGTAGCTTAAGGAAGTTTTGTGAAAATATCAGGCAGTAAAGTAAATCTCCGTCTCTTAGACAAGTCTGATTGGGAGCTATTTCTGATATTAAATACTTGTCCAAAAATTATGAAGTATGTTTATGAACCTTTTACTATAGAAGAGACTAAGGTGAGGTTCGAAGAGCGAATTCAACCATGGAATGATAAATCAAATCAATGGTTATGTTTTGCTATTGAAGAAATCTGCTCAGGAAAAAAACTTGGAAGTATTGGTTTAAAAATCACTAACCATCAAGCAAAAATCGCAGAAGTGGGATATTTACTTAAAACAGAAGCACATGGAAAAGGTATTGCCTCTGAGGCATTAAAATTGGTTAAAAGTCTCGCATTTACTACGTTTCATCTAAATAAACTAGTTGCAACATGTTCGTCGAATAATATTGGTTCATATAAAGTACTCGAAAAATCTGGTTTTTCACGTGAAGGTTGTTTAAAGCAAAACTCAATCTTGAATAATAAATATGTAGATGATTACGTCTATGGACTGTGCTTGTCAGCTACATAACAAACATTTAAAGCGAAACTGCTAACAGCATGCTCGGTTTCGCTTCGCTACATATTTAAGCCAACAATTAAAAGTCTCTTAATGGCGGGATAAGTGCCTAGGCTGATTCAATATTTAAACCTTTTATTCACTTGTAGCATCTAAATAATGATTTTAATCATTTATGAAGGAAGACAATGAAATTCTTGAACACTATTTTAATAGCAGTTGCCTTATTCGCGACAAATGCTACAGCAGAGCCTAGCAAGAAAGTATTAATCGTAGTCTCGAACATGGTAGATATGGGTGATCCTGAAAAGCATGATGCAAGAAATAATTTATGGGAATTTGCGCCTCCTTATCACATCTTTGTTAGTCACGGTTTTGAAGTTGACTTTGTATCGCCTAAAGGTGGAAAAGTCGAGTTTATGATGGACGCTATAGGCATAAGCAGTTACACCATCAAGCATGAAGGTTTTTTAGAAAAAGCAAACAATTCATTCATACCTGAACAAGTTAATCCTAACGACTATTGGGGCGTTTTTATTGGTGGTGGCTACGGTGTAATGTTTGATGTTGCAAATAATAAAAAAATTCATTCTATTATCAGTAGTGTATATGAGTCTGATGGAGTTTTAGGTGTTGGTGGTCATGGCTCTGCAGGTATTGCAAACGTGATATTATCTAACGGAGAGTTTTTGGTGAAAGGGAAAAAAGTAGCGGGATTTCCTAACTCCACAGAAACATCTAAGTCTTGGGCAAAGCAAGGTACACTGTTACCTTTTTTTATAGAAAGTCAGCTTAATAAGAATGGTGCGATCGCTCAAAATAAGCAAACACTAAAAGATAAACACACAGTACTAGCAGATCAACGTATCATTTCAACAATGTTTTTACCTTCAGCTGCACTTGTAGCAAAAGAAATGATAATTACTCACAAGCATTAATTAGCACTTAACGTGGGAGTAACAGTACAAAGTGGCGATGGTGTCATTTTCAGTTTAAAGTTATGGTAACTTCTATTTTAAGGTGAATTGTAATGAATAAAATTCTTGAAACTATTTTAATTTTAGTACTGTTAAGTGTTGCCCACGCATCTGAGGCAGATGAGCTCGAACAATATAATAAGATATTATTTAAGAGCTTTATTTCTGAAAAAGATGGTAAGGATGTACAAATTCGCGAAGCATTTTTTCCGCCTAGTTGGAAAGCTCCTCGACATTATCACAATAGTAATTTATTCATATATGTCATTGAAGGTGAATTTGAAGTAGAGCTTGAAGGCAGCAAAAAAATTACATATCAACAAGGTGAGGCTCTTCAAATGAATTCAAGTATAGAAATGGAAGCACGCACCCTAGTAGTAAAAATTCTTTAAAATTGGCAGTATTCCAAGTTGGTAATCCTGATGCGGAGTTTGTTGTACCTGTAGAGTAATGTACTAATGTCAAAGCGTACAAACAGGCGAGTGACCGCTGGATGTTGTTCGTGCCTCTCACCTTTTAGCCAATATTAATTGGCACTTAACGAGACGTTCGTTTTCTATTATGTCGAATTTATTCAATAAATGATTGCTTATTATACTTATACTTATCCTTTTATTTTTATAAGGAACAGTATTATGGTTAAACGATTAAATTATTTTACCGCCTCTCCTCAAGCTATGGAGATATTACTTACACAAGAGAGCTATCTTGAGAAACAGTTTAATGGCTGTACGTCCCTGTGGGAGCTGGTGAAATTGAGAGTTTCTCAAATTAATCAGTGCGCATATTGTATTGACATGCACAGTAAAGATGCACTTAATCAAGGGGAAAGCTTTGAACGAATTTATGGTTTAAATGCTTGGCGAGATATGCCATTTTATTCTGATGCAGAAAAAAATGCTCTTAACTGGGCTGAACTTATAACTTCAGGACAAGCTGTGACTGATTTACAATACCAGAGTGCTCAGAATGTATTTGGTGAACAATATTTGGTTGACTTAACAATTGCAGTTAATGCTATTAACAGTTGGAATCGCATTGCTAAAGCATTTAAACCCGATGTTGGCAGCTACAAGGCTAGTTAAAGGATTGTGCATCGCGTGTTTTCTACTTTTGATTTTAAAATGTTTCAGCCTAAAGGACTCTTATCCACCCAAGTTCAAGGTGTGTGGTCCGCGTCAGTCTCGTCACAAAGCTCTGATGATATCAAAAGGTGGCTTCATAGCGATGCCTGTAGCGGCATATTGTTCAATTTTGGTCGTGATATTAATTTAAATGAGACTGCGTTTTCTTCTGGAGTACTATTACTTCCGGTAAGTAAACAAGCTCAGCTAATCACTTTACCACCAGGCTCTCAATTGGTTGGGGTGAGGTTTCATCCTGCAATTAGCTTTAGTGTATTAGGTACACTTTATGATCAACCAACGACCTTAAAGATTGATGATGATTTCTCTTTTGCCCTCAATTCCCTTTATTGGCAGCTCGCAAGTGTACAGGGACATTATGCAAGAATAATTACTCTTTATAGGTGGCTACATAAAATAATAGGTTCTTCTAATGTGCTTCCTTGCTCTTTAATTAAAGCGTTAAATACGTTAAATCCTAATATGACTATGAGAACGCTAAGTGAATCTGTTCCTCTTAGTCAACGTCAAACAGAGCGTCAATTTCAGAGGTGGATGAACATGACGCCCAAATATTATCAAAGAATACTACGGGTCCAAAGCACTCTAAACTCCCTAAAGTATAATCCTGTCATCGATCTAGCTGATTTAGCGCTAAACTATGGTTTTACTGACCAAGCTCACATGACCAGAGAATTTAAACAAATTGCTAAAACTACTCCAAGGCAATACAGCAAACTGGTAAGATGTCACAAGAAAGTAGAGAAGAATGAAGCTTAATGCAGTTTCAGATATTAATAAAATATGAGTTATAAGTGTTTTTAACATAAAGAATTTTCATTAGTACAGTACTGTCGGCGTAAACTAAAAGCAAATTAAACAGGACAAGTAAGAGTTGGTTTTGCTCTTACGTCACTAATTTTAACCAACTACTTTTAGTCTCTTAATGAGGCGTTAACATATTTAAGGAAGGTTGATGTTTCCGATAGACGTTTGGATTACATACACTCTGGCATGTTTACTTTTGGTTATATCTCCAGGACCAGATAATATTTTGGCTATTGGCCGTGGTTTAAGTCAAGGTAAACTTGCAGCATGTTTCTCTGGCGCAGCCTCAGGAATGGGAATTTTATTTCATATATTAACTGCTACATTTGGACTTACGTTATTAATAAAAACCTCAGAGTTAGCTTTTATCATTGTAAAGTTAATCGGTGCTGGTTACCTTATTTGGTTAGGTATCAAAGTATTAAAATCACGAAGCCTTATAAATTTATCACCGACTGAAAAACAGCCACTTTCTAGCATTTTAACCACTGGATTTTTGTCTGCGGCACTCAACCCGAAACCAGGCATGTTTGTGCTTGCATTTATTCCACAATTTATTAATCCTGAACTTGGTTCAGTCACAACTCAAATGATTATATACGGTGTGTGGTTTGCTTTATTAACAGCAATTGGCTTTGCATTAATGGGGATTTTTGCCTCTCGATTAGCTAGCTGGCTTCATGAAAAGCCTAAAGTTATAAATGGCTTAAATATAGGTGCGGGTTTAACCTTTATTACATCAGGTTTAGCCGTTGTAGCATTAAAACAACGATAGTGAATGCGTTAGCCGACAAGCAGTTAACCAAGAACAAAGCTCTGTTGGCTTTGCTCCATCGTCACGCGGTCTAACCAGCTAATTTAGCCTCTGAAAGAGGTATGATTTATTTTATCAGGAGATATTGTGCAGATTTGTGAAATGACAAAGAGAGACTATGAGCTGTTTTGGCCTGTATTTAAAGAGGTTGTACTTGCGCAAGAAACCTACGCTTTTGATCCCGATATAGACTTCGAATCGGCTTATAATTTGTGGTGCATATCGCCACAGAAAACATATGCGATAAAAGACCGTGACCTCATACTGGGTTCCTATTATATAAAACCTAATGCTTCTGGACCTAGCTCTCACATCTCTAATTGTGGTTATATGGTAAACCCAGAGAGTCGTGGGCAAGGCATAGCTCGTAAATTATGTTTGCATTCACAAGAAATTGCATTAGAGCTAGGTTATACAGCGATGCAATTTAATTCGGTAGTTTCCACAAATAAAATAGCAATCCAGTTATGGCAAAAGCTTGGATATAAAATTATTGGAACAATTCCTAAAGCATATAACCATAAAAAGCTTGGATTGGTTGACTCATTTATAATGCATAAACAATTGAGTACATAATGAGTTAGAAAACGGGAAAATATAGTTGGTTGTTTAATTGAGTAAAAGGAAAGTTTAATGTCAAAAAAATATAATAACTTTTCAGAGTTTTATCCTTTTTATTTAAGCCAACATACCAACAATATTTGTCGACGACTCCATTTTGTTGGTTCTTGTTTTATCATTTTACTCATCACTTATGTGGTAGTCTTTGGAAATTTGTCATTGCTTTGGTTTATACCCGTTATTGGTTATGGTTTTGCCTGGGTTGGGCATTTTATCTTTGAAAAAAACAGACCTGCGACTTTTATTTATCCACTGTATAGTTTGATAGGAGATTGGGTTATGTTTAAAGATATGTTAACGGGGGAAATTAAATTTTAACGATAATGATGTGTATGACTTTTACGTATTTTAAGCTGTGGAATAGGGCGGTATGAATACAAAATCTACTTCTATCTGTTTATTTAACGTTTTATAAATATCTGTATTTGTAACGCTTTCTATTAGCTAACCGGCATAAATATCAAAAAAGAAATATAACGTAGTCGCAATACTTGCCACGATAACGAATCGTCTGACGTTTTGTTGAGGCAGTTGGCGAGACACATTCGCCGCAACATAACCCCCTGCTAAGGTGCCACATAAAACAATAGAACCTTCATACCAAGCAATGACATCATTATAAATAAATAATGCAATAGCAGTCAGTGACACGGTTGAAGAAATCAATAGTTTTAAGCCATTCATGGTATTAATATTTGTATGGCCTGCTAGAGCTAAATAGCTGAGTGTAATAATACCTAGCCCAGCGTTAAAGAAACCGCCATAGATCGAAACACCTAGGAGTATTATTAGCAGTAAAATACCTCCTATTGATGAAGCATGACGATGATTAGACGCCATTTGTTTTAATTTTACGTTAATTTTTCCGCCATAAACAAACAGTACGGTAGCGAACAAAAGCAACCAAGGAATAGCTTCTCTAAATACTGCCTCAGGTGTTATCAATAGTAACCATGCACCAGCAATACCACCAATTAAACTGACTATAACGATTTGGGTTAGTTGCTTTTTACTCTCAGCAATATCTTTTCGAAAGGCATAAGTACCACTCATATAACCTGCACATGAGGCAAACGTATTGGTTGCACTTGCTATAATGGGAGGAATGCCAACAAACATCAGTGCAGGGAATGTTATGAAACTTCCGCCACCTGCGATGGAGTTAATAACACCGCCGAAAAGGCCTGCGAAGAAGAGAAAAACAAGTTCAAATAACATCGTTAAAAACAAGCCTTTGAATGTATAATTTGGCTAGACGATAACACATTTTAAATTGCGGGCGTTAGCTTTTACCTGTTACTGAAACATATTTAACAACCGTTATAGCAGACTACAATATAATCATTAAAGCTATTTATAATACGCTGATTTTATGAAATATTACTTAAACATGATCATCATAAGCGAATAAAAATATAGGAGACTTGGCTGATGCCAAAAATTATTTTACAAGGCACTATAATAGTTTCTGATGAACAGTTAGCTATAGTGAAAGAAGCGCTTATCTTGCATAAAACACTAACTCTACAAGAGTCTGGTTGTATCACTTTTGAAGTGACTCAAGAGAGGGACGATAGAAATAAGTATAATGTTTACGAAGAGTTTACGGATCAGCAAGCATTCGATGCTCATCAATTAAGAGTTAAAAATTCACACTGGGGCAAAGTTACAGTAAATTTGCCAAGAAATTATCGAATAAGTAACGGTGAATAAACAAATTAATTACCCTTTTATTTCGACGTTATAATTTTGGAGGATATTCAAATGTCAGATAGTAAAAATTCAGATGCAAAAATAGGTGTTATCGAATGGTGCGATTTGACTGTTGGAAATGCAGAAAATGTGAAAGATTTTTACGCTAATATAGTGGGATGGGAATCAAGTTCGGTTTCAATGGGGGAATATGATGATTTTAATATTAACCTACCAAAAACTGGTGATACCATAGCTGGGATTTGCCATGCCAGAGGAAGTAATAGCAAGTTACCTGCCCAATGGCTTATGTATGTTAGGGTTGAGGATGTTACAGTAAGCGCTCAAAAATGCAGGGAGTTAGGTGGTGATATTTTGGATGGCCCGCGAAAAATGGGAGCTGATAATTTTTGTGTTATCCAAGATCCTGAAGGGGCTGTTTTAGCATTAGTATCTAATTAACAGGAAAAGTTAAAAAAGGCCTGTTGGATTTGTAAAATAGTTAGCATGAAAAAACGTGGAATATTCAATGACTATATTGCTCACCGTTTATGCGTGTGCAAGAGTTCAATTATCATTATTTAATGAACGTTATATTTTAAGCAGAGTGCAATGAAAAAAATCAATATTAGTGAAAAATTTAGCCAGTTCACAGAAGTCTGGACGCCAAAGGTGATAGCCGAATCAAATGGTCAGTTAGTTAAAATAGCAAAAGGTGGTGGTGAGCTTGTATGGCATAAACACGATAATGAAGATGAACTTTTTATCGTGTTTAAAGGACAATTGACCTTGCAATTAAGAAGTGAAAATATCGTACTTAATACAGGCGAAATGTATGTTGTGCCCAAAGGCGTGGAACATTGCCCTAAAGCTGAGCCGGATACTCATTTTATGATGGTTGAGCCATCTACTACCGCTCATACGGGCGAACATCATACTGACGTTACTGTATCGTCAGAAGAACAGGAATGGATTTAGCCAACAAAAATCATGTGATGTGACAGATAATTTTTGTCTTGGCGGAGAGTCAACAGAACAATCTCAACAATACTGTATACAACAAACAAAATTAGCATGTCGCTAATTCACACAACAAGACGATTAAACGGCTTGTTAAAGGCGAATATGAATATTACTGATGTAGAAAGAGATGCGTTATATAAAGTGATTTATTCACGTAGAGATGTACGTAAAGACTTCCTTCCTAAAGCAATTCCTGATGAGGTCTTAGAGCGTATCCTAAAGGCTGGGCATCATGCGCCAAGCGTTGGTTTTATGCAGCCATGGGACTTTATCTTGGTGACTGAAGAAGAGACAAAAAATGCACTGAAAAAAGGTTATGAATCAGCTCGTGTTGAGTCTACACAGAAGTTTTCAGAAGAAAAAAGAGCAGAATATAAAAGTTTTAAACTTGAAGGTATCTTAGAAGCACCTTTAGGAATTTGTGTAACCTGCGATCGGGATCGTAATGGCCCTGTAGTAATAGGGCGAACAATTAAACCTGAAATGGATATGTACAGCACAGTGTGTGCAATTCAAAATATTTGGTTAGCAGCAAGAGCAGAAAATATAGGCTTGGGCTGGGTGAGTATCATCCATGATGAGGTGCTAAGAGAAACATTAGACATACCAGCCAACATCGAAATAATAGCCTATTTATGTTTAGGTTATGTATCAAGTTTTCAAGATAAACCTGAATTAGAAACCTACGGTTGGTTACCGAGGGAAGACATTAACCAACTAATCCATAAGGAAAAATGGACTACCAAGGCATAATGCATCTAACCATTGTTTGCTATCAATCTCGTGCCTCTAAGTCTTTTACTTCTCGCTGAGAGGGAAAAATTAATGGATTTGCTATACATTGTTATTTACCCGTTACCAATCAAAGTGTTAGATTTTAGAGGTATTTAAACTTCTTAAAAATCCCATAATATACATCTTAATTGATAAAGGGTATTTAGCTGTTACTCGACGATTTACAGTAGACCGTTAGCTTTTAATATTGAATTGTAAACACCATTGCTTTTTATTTTTGCTAAGCCTTCATTAAAGTCAGCAATGATTTTGTTATTTTTTGGATTACTTAATCCACTGGTAATATGTAATGTATTGCTCGACAGTGGAGTTGATGAAAATGCAATTTTATCTTTTAGTTGAGGCGCTTCATTTTTTATAAAAGCACGCGCTACAATTTCATCCTCTAATGTTAAATCTATACGTTTATGCACTAATTTTTTCAGGTTATTAATAAACTTTGTCGTTTCAGGTTTTTTGAAATTCATTGCTTGCTTAAAGTTATCACTGTAACCGTAGTCGCGAATTACGCCGACATTTTTCTTATTTAAGCTTTCTAAACCATCGTACTCAAATGAATCGTCTGCACGTTTGATAAATTTTATATTGTTAACAAGATAATCATCGCTGAAATTTAAAAATGTACTTCTCTTTTTTGTCCACCAAGTACCAACGAGAATATCAACTTTGCCTTGTTTGACCGATTTGATAGCCCTTGTCCACGGTACGAATTTCATTTCTACTTCATGCCCTTGCTCTTTAAATGCAGCCTGAACTATTTGTAATGCAATGCCTTTACCTGGTAAGTCAGGGGAAAGAAATGGTGGCCAAGCATCACCTATAGCAGTTATTTTTTGTGCATGTGCTATACCTGAAAAAGCCAGTGAAAGGGTAAAAGCTGTAGTTAGTAGACGTTTCATAGTTAAAATCCTTTGTCGTTGTAATGATATTTTTTAGTTATAATTCACATTATTTTAAAAAGTGATTTTCAGTATTCTTCGGCCCCAGTGCATCTCACTTGAAACCTTGAATTTGGGTTAACGATTCCATTTTCGTTTATTTACAATAAAACCACCGCCAACTGAGTAGTAAATTTGGCTAAGTAACAATTCCTCACCATTATAAGCTCGTAGTTCCATTGCATTTGCATGGTCAGGTAACGTTTGTGGCCCATGGAAGGTGATCGCGTTTTGTCTCGGAAAACTACTATCATGCACACCGAGCAAAGATAAGCGCTGAGTGGTTTCAACTTGTAATAAAAAATCATCAATGATTTCAGGATCAATAGTTTCTGGCTCGAAACCGGCCAGTCCTAAAAGCACAGCCTTACAGCTACCATGACTAATTTCATTTTGAGCGAGAGAGCCAAATATCTCAGTTTTCACATGACTTACACGGTCTAACACTTTTTTTTGTTGTAGTAATTTACTAAAGCGAAAAGCCGCGCGCATTGGGCCAACTGTGTGGGAACTTGATGGATCAATTCCAATACTAACCATGTCAAAAGCACTAATCATATAACTTCTCTTGCAACTTTGATTTGAGTCCTAATGTTAAGTTAGAACCGTAAGCTTGGATCACGCGGCACTTGGTTGTAGTAAGTGCCGCGCTAAAATTAAAATGATGATTTATAGGTTAAAAATATTGATTCAACGCATCATCAATTTGATTAAAACTTATAATCGAAGTTATAACGCATGCCTACGGTTAGCTGATCGCTATCACTAACGGCAAGATTAACGTCATCATTTTCATATTCGTTATGTTGATATTCAATAAATAAACGGAAATCTTTGGTACCTTGCCATTCAAGCGTTGTATTAAAGCGCGCAACATCTTTTGAACTGACTGCAGCTTGTTCATCATCAAGCTGTGATGCACCAAACAATAACTTATACTGACTATTGATTGCATAGGTCGCTACGACATCAATTGTCGTAATATCGCCACCAACCACATCATGTTCTAGATCTAAATAAGCCGCGGCAAAATACCAGTCACCAATACTTTTAGTGGCTGAAAAACCAAGAGTATTTTTATCAGTACCATCTAAATCTTGTGTCAGATATGCAAATGCAAGACTATAATCACTTCCTTTGTAACTCACACCAGCGTTAACTAGATCGCTACCTTCGTTTTCTTTGTCTTCACCTGAAAACTGAGCTTCACCTCGTATTTCAAAGTTACCAAAAGATTTGCGATAAGAGACTAGTTCCTGTTTACGAAACACACTGACATCGTCATAGCCTAACGGTGTATTAGTTCGGTTAAAGATATCAACGGGTATACCTATAAGCGCATAGTGCGTTGTTTCCTGCTTACCAATAGCAATTCGACCAAAATCACCTTTAATACCAACGTATGCTTTTCGGGCATCACCAAAGTGAGCATCACCTTGGATTTGAACCTTAAATTCACCTTTGGCAAACCCGATCATGCCATTACTTAATTTATGTTCAGCAGCAAAACCAATGCGTGAAAGGGCATCGCCAACATCCCAGTCATCTCTTTCATCAGTACTAGTTACACCAAAAGTAGGCCGTAACGTGCCGTAAAAATGCATATCAGTATTCGACGCTTGCTCTTCTGATGCTATTACTTTGTTTTGTTCTAACTGCGCTAATCGTGTTTTAATTTCATTGAACTGACGTTGCAATTCAGCTTCATTTACGTCATCAGCAGCTTGCGCGACGAAAACAGGTAACGCTAATGCTAAAGGAAGTAATACTGATTTTATTCTTGTGTGTTTCATGCTATTCCCTTGTACTTATTGTTGAGTTGTTATAATTATTCAAGAAGGTGAGAGCTGACTAAATGGAAACTTAACCGTCAATCTTCCTGTTTTGCTTGGTGGTTTAAACACCAGCGAACAAAACACTAACGGTACGATGTAAACCCACGATAAATAACATGTGCAAAGTTGTAAACAAGCTATACCAACGCATTTACAAGCGGCTTTTGTGACTTGACGGGGTGAATTTTATCGATAGACTTAAGTAAAATAATAAGAAGAAGAATAATTAGGGGACACTAATAATGCTATCTGACACTAAGATTTTAATAGTTGATGATGATGAATTGACTCGTCAGGTTTTGAGTAGTTATTTTGAAAATGAAGGTTATGACGTTTTATGTGCAACAACTGCTGAAGAGGCTGAAGAGTTATTAGAACTTGGTACAGTCGACCTCATTTTACTTGATATCAGAATGCCCGGTAAAGATGGTCTAACTTTAACCAGGGAGCTACGCGTTAACAATGAAGTTGGCATCATTTTGGTGACAGGTAGTCAGGATGAAGTCGACCGTCTAATTGGACTAGAATGTGGTGCCGATGAATACGTAACCAAGCCTTTTAACCCCCGTGAAATCTTGGCGAGAGCCAAAAACCTAATACGTCGTGTCAGATTATGTCAACAAGTGAAATCGACGGATAATGATGACTATATCCTTAAAGCCTTTGACCGTTGGAAATTGAATCCCGTGAGGCGCCAACTCATCGATGAAGAACAAACCACAGTACAACTTACAGAAGGTGAATTTCAACTACTGAAATGTTTGATGGATCATGTTGGGCAAATCATGACAAGAGACCAAATCCTCGATCAGATCCGTAACCGCGAATGGGTTCCAACGGATCGCACCGTTGATGTCTTAATAGGTCGTTTACGTAGAAAACTTGGTGATGATTCTACTAACCCTCGCTTAATCTTGACTGTGCATGGCGCTGGTTATTTATTCACCCCAAAACTTGTTGATGTTGTATGAAACCATCTTGGTTAGCGCACTTTTTTTTAACTGTCGTTGGCTTGATGATGCTGCTTCATTCAGCCAATACTCAAGCAAGAGAATTGATAGCATGTGGCCATCCTTATTATCCGCCCGTTTCTTGGGTTCAACAGGAGCAACTCATTGGTGTTGCCCCAGCAGTAGTTAAGTTGATTTTCGCCGAACTTGGCTATCAAGTTAAGCTAGATACTGTAGGAAATTGGAAACGCTGTTTGTCAGAAGTTAAAACAGGCCATGCAGATATTGTGGTTGCAGCCTATAGAATCGATAGCCGAGAACCTGACTTTGACTTTAGTGAACAACATATTTTGGCTGATCCCATTGGTGTTTTTGTTAATCCAAATACCAGTACAGATTATCATTCACTCGATGACTTAAAGGGGAAAACCGTAGGGTTATTATTTGGTGATAGCTTCGGTGATAGTTTAGATAAGTTTATTGATGAGAATAATCAAGTAGAGTATGTTTCAGAAGGTCAACAGAATTTAAAAAAGTTGGCTCAAGGCAGAATTGATTTTATACCTTTAGGCATTCCAAGTGGCATGCTACAAACTAAAAAATTTGGCTATACCAAGCACATTATAGCCGCACCCTTTAAGTTAGAAACCGAATACTATTATCTGGCACTTGGCTCTCACAGTGAGCTTAGTGAACATTTGCCTTATATTAATCAACGCCTAAGTGAGTTACACAAAAATGGCAAAATAAAGCAGTTAGTCACTCAGTACAGTAAAACTTATCTTGAATCTTCAACCGAAGCTGATAAATCGTGAAATTTCCTAACATACTCGGCTTACGCCGACTGATCCGCTACCCCAAAGATCACCCGTTAAGTTATCGGATGATGGTTTATACAACACTCTATAGCTTTGTATTTATTATGTTGTCGACCGCGGTACAAATCACCCTGGATTATCGTCGTGAAATGCGCAATATTGATCAGCAAATTCAGCTGATCAGTACCAGTTACATTGCTAGTTTGGCACGTAGTATGTGGGATTTTGATCAGGCTCAGCTCGAACTGCAGCTTAAAGGTATTAAGGCATTGCCAGATATCGCCAGTTTAGAGTTAAAAGATCATACCGGTGAAACGTTAATTCGTTTACCTGAGCAAGTGGTTGATGGCAAGGTGATGAAATCAAGCTTTGATCTTAGTATTCCTAACAAACGTTTTAGCAGTAATAATGGTAAAAACGAATCAAACAGTAGGCGTCAACTTGGCACACTTATTATTGCCACAAATTTAGCCACCATACACGCAAGATTATGGCACACCGGCTTTAATATTTTACTCAACCAGACACTGTTAGTCGTTCTAATCATGTTAGTGATCATGCTTATATTGCAACGACTCATCACTCGGCATTTGGAAAGTATGGCGGGATATAGTAAAGCGATTGGTGACGGTGAATTGGAATCCCCACTCACCTTAAACCGTCGCCAACCTAGCTCTCCTGATGAATTGAACCAATTAGCCAATGCACTTAATGATATGCGACTGGCGATTCGTCATGATATTAATCGACGAGAAGAAGAGCAGCAGGCATTGCGCTATAACCGAGATCAGCTCCAACAAATGGTAGAACGTCGAACCATGAGCTTACGACAAGCTAAGGAAGTGGCTGAAGAAGCGAACAAGGCAAAATCTCAATTCCTAGCGACCATGAGTCATGAAATCCGTACACCAATGAATGGCATGCTTGGCATGATTCAGCTGCTGCAAAATAATGAGCTTACTGATCCACAGTCTCATCGCGCGAAGATATTGCATGATTCAACGGAAGCTTTACTCGAAACCTTTGACCATGTATTACAATTTGCTCAATTAGAAGAGGGTGGCTATGTTTGCTCTGAATCCTTTTTTTCTCTCGATGAGTTGCTGCATAATCTTATCAGTTTGATGCAACCCAAAGCGGATGAAAAACAGTTGCAATTGAAACTTGATACAGCAGAAACGGGGGATTATTATCATGACGCAGCAGGTAGCTTGCGCCAAATATTAACCAACCTATTGGCAAATGCGATCAAATTTACCGATCAGGGTGAAATACTACTGCGTGTTTCTCATCTTGAGCAGACAGAACATCAACATCGATTGCGCTTTTCTATTCAAGACAGCGGCATTGGCATTGAGCCAGCATTACAGCAACACATCTTTGAACGCTTCACCCAGGCCGATGAATCTATTACGCGACGTTTTGGCGGAACGGGTTTAGGTCTATCCATTTGCCGCCAATTGAGTCAAGAAATGGGCGGACAAATTGGTGTAGAGAGCACAGTAGGCCAAGGAAGTACTTTTTGGGTTGAAGTGAAGCTTAAAGTTGCCAAAGCAAATGAGTTCAAAGCTAAAGCAGTATTACCAGAGCTGCCATCGCTGAAAATTTTATTAGTAGAAGATGTTGAGATTAATCAACAGGTCGTACTCGGCTTGCTGGAGCAACACCAAGTTGTATTGGCTGATAATGGTCATGATGCCATAGCAAGTGCCAATCGGGAGGCTTTTGATATTATTTTAATGGATATGCATTTACCTGGAATAAGCGGTTTGGATATTAGTGCTAAAATTCTTAAAAACGAGCAATGCTGTAATTATAAAACACCAATAATAGCCTTGACTGCCAGTGTTCGTCCCGACGATATTCAAGACTATTTTAATGCCGGCTTGCAAGATGTGGTGGCTAAACCTGTCAAACAACAACTGTTATTAGAGGCTATAGAGCGGGCACTTGATCCACAAAAGCCCAAGTTATCTAAAGTTATTCAGCAGATAGATACTAGTAGTGATTCACCCTTGCTAGATTTATCTATGATTGATACCCATTTACAGATTTTAGGTCCAGCCAAGTTATCCAAATTGATGAAGAGTTTTTGTAAAACTCAACAGCAACTTTGGCCAGCATTGAAGCAAAGTCTAGCGAGTGATGATCATTATGAAGTAGAGCATCAAGCACATGAACTTGCAGGAGCCTGCGATATGCTTGGCTTCGCTAAGGCCAGTACCTTATTACGTCAACTTGAGCAAAATGCTAAGAAGGGCACCATTACACAAGTTTCACAGCTGCTTTTACAGCTCGATCCTATTATGGAGCAGAGTTTAGCCAAGGCAAAAACTTATTGTAGTTAAACTACGCCATCTTCACTTATTCAATGAGCTATAGTGTTACTTCTGCTCGAGTAGCATTTTAGCGACCCCATCTGTTACTTCACACTGAATCTTCTCTATTACAACACTCTGTGATTAAGGAAGAATTTAACTGTTACATTCAATATTTAGAATATTAAAAACAATACGTCAAAAAGGAATGTTATCGCTTTTAATATTACGGAAAGTATATTTTTACCTAGTTAAATTAGAAAAAACTAAAAAAGTCATTAACTATACATTTTAGTCTAAAGGCTTATTTATAAACGCTTTCAGGCAACTCCAACAAGTCATTGATAGTGCATGTAACACTGTCATAAATCCTGTTTACATCTTTATACATGTTATTAATTCTGAGTTTACATCTAGCCTTTAGTGTAATCAGGGTGGTGAGAAATAGCTCAAATTTTTGAATTGTTATTCACTACTTGATGACTCAACAGGAGTAAAAAATGACTGAAAATAATAAAATCAAACCCAGTTTCTTTATGGCAATACTGCCGATAATACTGACGCTGGCAATACTAGGCATTCAATTATTCTACTATGGCGACTTTACGCCTCATATTCCTCTCGCTATTGGGATCGCAATTACAGCCACTTTGGGATGGTTTCGTGGTTACCGTTGGGATGATATGGAAAAAGGAGTGATGCACGTTATCCGTGTTGGCCTTCCATCAATAGCCATTCTAATGACCGTTGGTATGATCGTCGGCGTTTGGATTGCTTCTGGTACTGTACCAGCACTAATATACTATGGATTGAAGATATTAAATCCAGAGATATTTTTGGCTGCAGCTATGGTGTTATGTGCCGTAGTATCTGTCTCTTTAGGCACATCATGGGGTACCACAGGTACTGTAGGCCTTGCCTTGATGGGAATTGGATCTGGCTTTGACGTTCCAATGTACTGGACTGCAGGTGCGGTTGTTTCCGGTGCTTTTTTTGGCGATAAAATATCGCCACTATCAGATACTACCAATCTAGCACCAGCCGTAACGGGTGTTAATCTGTTCGATCATATTCGTAACATGCTGCCAACAACAGTACCTGCAATGTTTATTGCTTTGGTTATCTATATATTTGTTGGATTTAACCTCATCGGTTCGAATGAAGTCGACTTTTCTAAAATAGAGGCTATTACTAATGGTCTAGATAGCAATTTCAACCTTTCTTTGTTCGTTTTATTACCACCATTATTAGTCATTGTTCTTGCACTAAAAAGAATGCCTGCATTACCTTCGTTGTTTGCTGGCGTAGCAGCTGGTGCTTTACTCGCTATATTCGTTCAGGGCGCTTCAGTGCATGAAATTTTCAACTTTATGCAGTCAGGCTATAAAATTGATACGGGTGTTTCTGAAATCGATGGTTTATTAAATCGCGGTGGTGTTCAATCTATGACTTGGGTTATTACACTGGTGATCATCGCCTTAGGCTTTGGTGGAGCACTCGAGCGTACTAAATGTCTAGAGACTATAATTGCGAAAATTCTTGGCAGTGTGAAGTCGTTCTTTGGCTTACAAGCATCAGCTACTGGTGCTGCGGTAGCAACAAACCTCGTTGCTGGCGACCCTTACCTATCTATTGCATTACCGGGAAGAATGTTCGCACCCGCTTATGTTAAGCAAGGTTACTCAAAATTGAACCTTTCGCGCGCAGTAGAAGAAGGCGGCACGTTAATCTCTCCTTTAATTCCATGGAACGCTGGTGGCGCTTTTGTAATCACTGCACTCGGTTTAGGGATCAGTGACGGTAATATCGAAAACCTACTTTATATTCCTCTGGCTTTTGCTTGCTGGTTATCACCATTAATAGGGTTAACGTACGCAGCACTTGGACGTTTTTCACCAAAAATGTCTTCTGAAGAGTTAGCACAATATCAACGGGAAGAAGAGGACAGTACATCAGAGCAAAAAGTTGAAATAAAGACAGGAACAGCTGTTACCGCATAACAGCATAATTAATGAGGTCACGGCTACAGAGAGTTCGTAATTTAATGTAGTAGTGACGTTAATAGAACAACTACTGGCTTGCGTTCAAGCCAGTATCAAAACAACCTAAAATAAAAACTACGGCGTAATGAGCCGCGGAGAAAGCACATGTTTTATAAAAATGATCAAATAGCCGGTTTCGATGACAGTATTTACCAAG